>Ga0247610_10000855_pt1 | contig 40492 bp, 36 predicted proteins | sample 174DNAGHGhighgp2_FD_193483 | JGI IMG/M metagenome (GOLD analysis project Ga0247610, IMG submission 193483) | Sheep rumen microbial communities from Palmerston North, Manawatu-Wanganui, New Zealand - 1742 DNA GHGhigh gp2 | ecosystem: Host-associated > Mammals > Digestive system > Stomach > Rumen...
TCTGAATACTCAACAGGACTATTAGGCAATATCCCTGGGTTGAAAATGCTCATCATGAAAAGTAAGGAGTGGATTACTGCCTATAAATTGGAGTACTTCTTCACTAAGGAGGAGATTCTCACTCAATATGCCAATACTGTAGACTTCGGTTCTAATGCCTTTGGAATCAAGACGGCTGCAAAAACCTACTTCGGTATCACACCAAAGGAACTGACTGCTGAACAGTCTGCTGTTCTTGTAGGGATGCTAAAAGCCACAACCTATTACAATCCACGCATTAATCCTGACAATGCCTTGAAACGTCGTAACGTAGTGCTGGCCAACATGCTCGAACACGGAGACATCACACAGGAAGCCTTTGATTCTCTGAAGACGACAGACATTCACCTGGACTACAGCGTAGAGAACGCCTACGACGGACAAGCCAACTATTTCCGTGAAGCAGTGGCAAACTATCTGAAAGACTGGTGTCGGGACAATGGCTACGACCTTTACACCGATGGTCTGAAAATCTACACCACACTTGATACACGTATGCAGAAATATGCAGAAGCAGCTGCCATCAAGCAGATGCGTCAGGTGCAGCGTAACTTCAATAGCCATTGGGGCACTACCAACCCTTGGCAGGATGAACGTCATCAAGAGATACGCAACTTCATTGAGGACATTGCTAAACGTCAGCCCTACTACAAGCAACTTCTTCAGAAGTTCCCCACTGAACCCGACTCTATCCTTTTCTACCTGAACAAACCTCATAAGGTGAAGCTCTTCGATTACGAAAACGGCTTTATCGAGAAAGAGATATCCACCATGGACTCTATTCGCTATATGGTGCGTTTCATGCACTGCGGTTTCGTAGCGATGGAGCCTAACACTGGTCATGTCAAGGCGTGGGTGGGTGACATTGACTTCAAATCATGGAAGTATGACAAGGTGACTGCCATGCGTCAACCCGGCTCTACCTTCAAGCTCTTTGTCTATACTGAGGCTATGAACCAAGGTATAACACCTTGTGACCGCCGCCGCGACTCCTACTTTGCGATGAAAGCATGGGATCCTGCCAAGAAGAAAGAGACCACCTGGGCCCCCACCAATGCCAATGGCTATTTCACTGGCGACTCCATGACCCTGAAGAAAGCCTTTGCCCAGAGTGTCAACTCCGTTGCTGTGAAGCTCGGGCAGGAGGTGGGTATCCCCAACATTGTTCGTACAGCACATGCCATGGGAATCAACAGCAAACTTGACCCCACGCCCTCCCTGGCTTTGGGATCCAGCGATGTCACACTCCTGGAATTGGTCAACGGCTACTCTACTGCCATCAACGATGGTAAAGCCCACGAGGCCATTCTTGTCACACGCATTCTAAACCGCGACGGGAAGGAAATATATACTGCGCCCACTACTCAGCGTCAGGCTATCCCCTATCGCAGCGCTTTCTTTGTACAGCAACTGCTGATGGGAGGACTACGAGAACGCGGAGCCACTTCCATGAGTTTATGGGGTTATGTAGGCAAATATACCGACACGGAGTTTGGAGGCAAGACGGGTACTTCCAACAATCACTCCGATGCTTGGTTCGTAGGTGTATCACCCAAGCTGGTGTGCGGTGCATGGGTAGGAGGCGAATACCGCAGCATTCATTTCCGTACAGGCGCATTGGGACAAGGTTCCCGGACTGCACTCCCAATTTGTGGTTACTTCCTCGACTCTGTTCTAGGCGACCCTAAATACAAACACTATCATGCCAAGTTTGAAAAGCCCAAAGATGATAGCATCTCGGACGACATGTACATGAGCTGCCAGTACAGCTATGAGCCTGTCGATTCTGATTCCATAGCCACCGACAGCCTTGTCATTCGCGAAATTGACGTACAAATGGGTGTTGATGAAAATGGCAACCCTGTTGTCCGTCACACCCAGCCTGAACCAATCGATGTGTTACCCAACGACGTGGGGACTGACAACGGCAACAATGGTGAAGCCACTGAACCCAAGAAAAAGAAGGCACAGCCCGAATACGAAGAAGTCTATTTCTAATATTTTTAGTTGAGTGTCAAGTGGCTCATCTACCATGCGCTGAGTGATGTGTGTTAGGTATGGAACTGGATTTAGACAACAAAGAATGGCAGGATGCTCTGCAGATTGTAAACTACACTCGCCGTTCACTTTTCCTCACGGGAAAAGCGGGTACCGGCAAGAGTACGTTCTTGCGTTATGTAGCTGACAACACCAAGAAATCACATGTTATACTAGCACCCACCGGCATTGCTGCCATCAATGCCGGTGGCTCTACTCTTCACAGTTTTTTCCGTCTTCCCTTCCATCCGCTACTGCCTAATGACACCCGATATGACCGTCGCCACATCAAGGATACGCTCAAATATACCAGTGCCCAACGCAAGCTCATCCGTGAGGTCGAGTTAATCATCATCGATGAGATTTCCATGGTACGTGCTGACATCATCGATTTCATCGACAAAGTACTACGTACCTACACACGTAGCTATGAGCCCTTTGGAGGAAAGCAGTTGCTGCTTGTTGGCGACATCTACCAATTAGAGCCCGTACTGCGTGAAGAAGACCGCCAGCTTCTTCAGCCTTTCTACCCTTCCGCTTATTTTTTCAATGCCAAGGTGTGGCAACAGATGCCTATTGTCTCTATTGAACTGACGAGAGTGTATCGCCAGACAGATGATCGTTTTATCGGCATATTAGACCGCATTCGCAACAATACCGCTACAGCCTTCGACCTCGCAGCTCTCAACGCAAGAGTATCCCCTCATACAGAACACGCTTCTGGCGAGTCAGCTGGTAATCCTTCAGAATCTCTTAAGATTACTCTTGCCGCTCGTCGTGACGTAGTCGATTATACAAATGAGCAACGCTTAGCAGCCCTTGACGGACTACCTACCACTTTTACTGGAGTCATTCAGGGAGAGTTCCCTGAATCATCACTGCCCACTCCTATTGAACTACAAATAAAGCCTGGTGCACAGGTTATCTTCATCAAAAACGATAAAGAGAAACGATGGGTCAATGGCACACTTGGCACCATTATTGCCATTGATGAAGAAATGGGCGTCATCAGTATCCATAGCGACAATGGACTCGATTTAGACGTAGAAAGGGAGGTATGGGAAAACATGCGCTATACCTTCAACGAGAAAGAACAGAAGATAGAAGAACAGCTCTTGGGCACCTATACACAGTTCCCCATCCGTCTGGCCTGGGCCATCACCGTCCACAAAAGCCAGGGACTCACCTTCTCTCAGGTAGCCATCGACTTCACGGGCGGTGTCTTTGCAGGAGGTCAGGCTTACGTTGCACTCTCCCGCTGCCGTTCCTTGGAAGGTATCACCTTGAAAGAGCCGCTGCGCCAAAGCGACATCTTCGTACGCGCTGAGGTTGTGCAGTTTGCCCAGCGTTACAATAACCCTCAGCTCATCGGGCAAGCCATGCAAGAAGGACGTGCTGACCGTGAATACCACGATGCCATCATAGCCTTCAACCAAGGTCGTTTCGACCTATTCCTGTCTTCCTTCTTCCGGGCCATCCACAGTAGGTATGACATTGAGAAACCTGTTGCACAGCGATACATACGTCGCAAACTCAACATCATCAACAGTCAGCGCCAGGAAATAGAACAGCTCAAAGAGGAGAAACGGCAAAAGGAAGAGATACTCAAGCGCCTGGCTGCCGAGTATACCATTCTTGGACGAGAGTGCGAACAGGAGCACATGAAAGATGCAGCCATCCGCAACTACGAGAAAGCTCTTGAACTCTACCCTGATGCCAGTGATGCACGGCGAAGGCTCAAAAAACTGAAAAAGAGATAATAATCTTTTAATTCGTTCATCATTTCATGAGAATAGTTGTACCTTTGCATCCAAAATGAGAAAGCAATGCTAAAACATTTATATATTAGGAATTTCACACTGATCGATGTGCTCGATATCGATCTCCATGAAGGTTTTTCAGTTATTACCGGTGAGACAGGAGCCGGCAAGAGCATTATCTTGGGAGCCATCGGACTGTTGTTGGGACAGAGAGCCGATGGGAAGACCATCAAAACAGGTGCAGACAAATGTGTCATCGAAGCGCTGTTCGACCTTAGCCGTTATCACTTGGAACCGTTCTTCAAGGATAATGAGATTGAATACGATGCTCACGACACTATCGTACGACGTGAACTGTCGTCATCGGGTAAGAGCCGTGCTTTCATCAACGACACACCTGTTTCCCTTTCGTTGCTCAAAGAGCTAGGCGAGCAGCTGGTCGACATCCATTCCCAGCACCAGAACCTTCTGCTGCAGAAACAGGACTTCCAACTCGGTGTCATCGATGTCATTGCCAATGACGAACAGCAGTTAACTGCCTATAGACAATGTTACGACAAAATGCTCGATACCAACAGACGTCTGGCTATCCTGAGCAACGATATCGAGCAGAACCGCCAGAGAGCCGACTTCCTGCAGTTCCAGTATGAGGAACTGACTGCAGCCAATCTCGTTGAGGGGGAACTGGAGGAGTTGGAACAGAAAAGTGCCACAATGACCCATTCCGAGGACATCAAAAGCGCACTTTATACGGCAGACAATGCCCTAACAGCCGAAGGTCAAGGCATAGTGGGACAACTACGAACAGCCTCCACTGCACTGAAAAGCATATCCAAGGTGTATCCTGATGCAGAAGAACTATCCCAGCGCATGGAGTCCTGCTACATAGAACTGAAAGACATGGCACAGGAGGTAGGGGCACGACTGGACAACGTAGACTTCGACCCTGCCGAACTCGACACCATCAACAACCGTCTGGACCGTATCTATGATTTGCAAAAGAAATATCATGCAGATACCATCGATGGCCTGATAAGCCAGAGGGACGAGCTGAAGAAGAAATTAGCTGCTATAGAGAACAGCGATGAAGCCTTAGAGGCGTTACAGAAGGAATTGAAGTCGCATCAGGCAGCTTGCCAGGAACTCGCTTCAGAGCTGACTCGGCTGCGCACTCATGCTGCAGAAACCGTTGAAAAGGAGATGCTAAAGAAACTGGTTCCTTTAGGCATGCCCCATGTAAGATTCAACGTCAAAATGGAACCCGTAGAACTTAACAGCAACGGACACGACAAGGTTTCGTTCCTATTCTCCGCCAACACCTCCACCCCACTCCTGCCAATAGCCCAGGTAGCTTCCGGAGGCGAGATAGCACGTGTGATGCTCTCACTGAAAGCCATGATCAGCGGTGTGGTGAAGCTCCCCACCATCATCTTCGACGAGATAGACACTGGCGTCAGTGGAAAGATTGCCGAGCAGATGGCTTGTATGATGCAGGACATGGGCAGCCATGGACGACAGGTAATCAGCATTACGCACCTTCCCCAGATTGCAGCCTTGGGTATTGCCCACTACAAAGTATCCAAACAAGAAACCGCACAAGGAACAATCAGTCTGATGGAGGAACTGACGCCTGAGCAGCGCATCACAGAAATAGCCCAAATGCTCAGCGGAAGCAACATATCAGAGGCCGCCATACAGAATGCCAGACAACTGCTAAGAATTTAAGATAATAAACAAGAAAATCATGACCATGCAAAGAAAATTCCTGATAGGTATATTCATCAGTATCTTTTGTTTTTCATTGAGCCCATTAAGTGCACAGCCATGGGTGAAGAAAGCAGCGAAGTCTGTATTCACCGTAAAGACTTTTAATGCCGATGGCACGCTGTTGGGCAGTGCCAACGGTTTCTATATCGGTTCAAATGGCGAATCCGTCAGTAACTATGCACCGTTCAAGGGTGCTGCCACTGCCGTGGTGATTGATGCCAGCGGCAAGGAAATGCCTGTGACAGCCATCCTTGGAGGCGACGAGACCTACGACGTTATCAAGTTCCAAGTTGACAGTAAGAAAACCACTCCCCTCACGGTCAGCACTTCCAACGCCACCACTGGCACCAACGCCTGGATGCTACCCTATCACGAGATGAAGAACGCCATAGGCGGAACCATCCGTAAGACAGAGACATTCCGCGACAGCTACGAATATCTCACCCTAGCGCTTTCAGCACCAGACAACTGTGCTGGCAGCCCTCTGTTCAATGATGCGGGCGAGTTGATAGGTATCATGCAGCAGGCATGGCATCAGGGCGACACGCTGAGCTATGCTGTGTGTGCACGTTATGCCGACTCTCTTCACATCAGCGGACTCAGCATAAATGACCCTGCCCTTCGCGCCATCGGCATCAAGAAAGCATTGCCCAACGAACTGAGCCAAGCCTTGCTGACACTCTACGTTGCAGGAGCCTCACTCGACTCAATAGCATACGATGCCCTGATAGAAGACTTCATCGTGCAGTACCCTGATGCACCTGACGGCTACCAGTACCGTGCTCAACGTGAGGTCGATGTCCATCAGTTCGAAAAGGCAGCACACGACATGGAACAGTCCATCAAGGTGGCTGAGAAGAAAGATGAGGCCCACTTCACCTACTCGAAGCTGATTTTCCAAAAGGAAATCTATATGAGCGACACTCCTTACGACGGATGGTCGCTCGACAAAGCCTTGGCCGAGGTTCAGGAAGCCTCGCGCATCAATCCTATGGCCATTTACCGCCACCATGAAGCCACCATCCTCTATGCACAAAAGAAATACAGCGAAGCCTATCAGGTTTACACAACCCTCTTCAACTCCGAGATACGTAGTGCCAGCATTTTCTATGAGGCCTCACGCTGTCAGGAGATGCTTCGCGACACTACCGCCCAGCTTTCGCTGCTTGACTCATGTATTGCCACCTTCAACCGTCCTTACCTGAAGGAAGCTGCCCCCTACCTCTTCGCACGTTCACAGGTACGGGCAAACGCAAAAAGATATCGTGATGCAGTAAACGATTTGAACGACTACGAAAGCCTCATGCAAACCTCGGTGAATGCCAACTTCTATTATCTTCGCCATCAGGCAGAAATAGGAGGACGGCTCTTCCAGCAAGCACTCAACGACATTGATCGTGCCATTCAGATGGAGCCCGATAACACCTACTACATGGCAGAGCGTGCATCATTACAGGTACGCGTTGGACTATTGGAAGAAGCTATGGAAACAGCCCGCGAGATTATCAAGCTGGATCCACAATCGTCCGATGGCTATCTTTTCCTTGGCTTGGCACAATGTCTGAAAGGACAGAAGGCCGAAGGAGTCAAAAACCTGCAGAAAGCCAAAGAGTTGGGTGACCCGCAAGCCGATGGACTAATAGAGAAATACAAATAATGATGCGACAGTATGATACTAAAGGTACGATAGTATCATACTAAAGGTACGATGGTATCATACTAAAGGTACGATGGTATCATACTAAAGGTGCGATAGTATCATACTAAAGGTACGATGGTATCATACTAAAGGTACGATGGTATGACTTGAAATAGGTTATGGTGTCGGAAACTGGAGGAAAAAGCAGGCATTAAAACCGAATTGGTCATTTGCGTTATGATGAAAACAGTCTTTATTTTGGAACAGATGTCCTGTTGCTTTGAGTGCGCAATGGGGTTCCATTGTAATCGAAAAGCAGCGGGACAGATGACAAAAAGAAAGCTCGTCAGCGCATAACAGCCTAATGAACGATTTGTGTTAAAGATAAGAGTATGGCTTGGAAACTGAAATACCGATGTAAAGAATGTGGATATGAAGCTGAAATATACGAGGGGCGCGGCCTCTTTCGGCAGCAGATTATCCCAATGAGTTGTCCTGAATGCATGACCATCCAGAATATTGTTGTTGGTGGTATCATTGCTGACGTGGCACCATCATACAGAAGCGAGGTGGGCAGACTATGTCTGAACTGCGGAAGTGATAACATCAGAATCTGGAACAAGAAAACCTGTCCGAAGTGCCAAGGAGAAATGGAACCAACTGGAGAAAAGGAATTCTGGACGTAATAAAAGATGTGAAGCCCTGTGCTTATCGGATGTCCTGCCTTTTAAGCATTTCGTCCACAGTGATGTCCTTATGTGACTGCATAAACCGATTGACCATTCGGACATAAGGCGAATTGAATACAGTCTGGCTCATGGAACGATTCACTACCCACTGGATCTTTCCCATGTGCATATCACGCTCTGTCTGACGTATCTCACCGTCATTTGGCATAGGATAAAGAGACAGCAGGTAAAATCCCAGACAGTCGGGAACAATGTACTTACGTGTCATCATACGTCGCTGCTCCTCGGTATATCCATAGTCCTCGCGCAAATAGAGGGGATAGTCGGCTCCTAGGTATTTGTCAAGCGAAATACCTAACATCCCGTTACCAACAACAACGCTTTGGTCTAAAGACCCGATCTGGGCATATATCTGAGGAGCCACAACGTTGGGTAAGAGACTCCGCAGACGATTGAACGATTCTGTTAATTGTTTGTTGATATCATCCATGTCGGCATATTGCTGCTCAGCATCTGAGATGATGGTCTGAAGCGTAGAGTCCTGATAGAAATTCAGGAATTTCACATTAATCTCAGGTTCATTAACCCTGCCTATCTTGAGCATGTCTTCAATCAAAGTACGCGTCTGTTGGGGGTATCCTGTATTCATCTGCTGCAAGGCGGAAAAATCACCAGTAGTCAGATAAAGACTCTCAATACGGTCATAACGTTCAATAAACATTCCTTCCTCGGCTGCTTCATCCGAGGTCTTCAGCTTCCATTCGCATCCCATGCACAGTAGCAATATCAAGAATAGTGTTATGTATACCTTATGCACCTGATCAAATCATCCAAAGGGGCAACCCCTTTTTGTTAAAATACGCTGCAAAATTACTAAAAAATATTTTGAAAACCAAATTTTAACCTAAAAAAGATAAAAAGAAATTGAATTTTACCCATATTATGCTACATTTTTGTGAAAAGAGACTAAGAAATCGAAGAAATATGAGTATCTTTGAATCCAAAAACAGAATAATAACCATTTATTACAACAAATCATGAGATTCTTTATTTCTATTTCGATGATTGTCATCAGCACAATCACCTTCGCACAGCAAACAATGACGATTAACGTCAGCAATCCGTCCAATAGTCCACGTACAGATCAGCCTGTTGTCATACCTCTTCAGCAGCATAACAATATTCATTCCGCACTCGTCACGGTTTCTTCCACCGGACAGGAGATTCCCTGCCAGTTGGACGATCTGGACCAGGATGAAGTCTTTGATGAATTGTGTTTCTTAGTCAATCTGGATAAGAAGGAGAAGAACAAATACACTGTTACCTTATTTGAAGAAGGAAAACCGCGAGAGTATAATGCTCGAGTATATGCGGAGATGTTGATGCGCAATGACAAGGTAAAGGAGAAGAACCGTCACAACAACTATATTGAGAGTATCACCGCACGAGGTGATTGTGCATATTCTTATAATCTGCAGCATCACCATGGCGTTGATTTCGAAAGTGAACTTAATGGCATACGCATATATTTTGACAATAGGCAGACACTTGACCTGTATGGTAAGTTCAAAAAACGTCTGGAATTAAAAGAGACACAGTTCTATACTTCTGAAGAACAAAAGAAACAAGGATATGGAGATGATGTGCTTTGGGTAGGACAGACCTTTGGTCTTGGGGCTTTCCGTGGGTGGAATGGAAAAGAACCTACACTGATCGATCCTGTTCGTTCAAGAACTCAACGAATCATCAGCTATGGACCATTGAGGACGATTGTTGAGGTCATTGACCGCGGATGGGAAGCTCCCTTCCCCGGCAAGGCAGCTACTCAGCCCCTCCATATGACACAGAGATACATCCAATATGCTGGCCATAGAGATACCGACGTGGAAATAATTTTCAATCGCAATGTTAATCAGTACCAGTTCTCCACTGGTATCATCAACGTGAAGAATTCCCAAGAGTTTAGTGACAAGAAAGGATTGCGAGCTTGCTGGGGGACAGACTATCCTTCGACCGACACAATCAACTGGAAAAGGGAAACCGTTGGCTTGGCTATCTGTATTCCACAAAAGCACATCATCAGCGAGGAACCTGCCAATAAAGACAATTATGCTTTTGTTGTTGGAACCCAGCAGAACAAGATATGTTATAAAATCACGTATTCATCTGCGAATGAGGAGTTTGGATATCATTCGGCTAACGAATGGTTTAACTTCCTAAAAGAATGGAAAAAAGAAATCGAGACCCCTATCAGAATTGACATATTACATTAAAGGGGGCTTCTGCAGTTAAGTTGATGATATTTGTTCTTTAAGGCGTTCTTTTGATTTCCGACAATAAAAAAAGAAAAAAGATAAAAAAGTTAGAGGAAACGATGGGGTAATCGATAGATTTTTATTACCTTTGCGGTCTATTATTAATAAATTGATAACATTATAAAATATTTCATTAATGGCTGAAGCAAAAAAGATGAAGACCGCTTTGGTATCGGTCTTCCACAAGGATGGCCTCGACGAACTGCTGAAAAAGCTCAACGAGGAGGGAGTGAAGTTCCTGTCTACTGGTGGTACGCAGGCTTTTATTGAATCACTGGGCTATGAATGCCAGAAGGTAGAGGACGTGACAACCTACCCCTCTATTCTGGGTGGCCGTGTGAAGACACTGCATCCAAAAGTGTTTGGAGGCATTTTGGGGCGCCGCGACAATGAGGGTGACCGTGAGCAGATGTGCAAGTACGAGATTCCCGAGATTGACCTGGTTATTGTAGACCTCTACCCATTTGAACAGACAGTCGCCAGTGGTGCTTCTGAGGCAGACATCATCGAGAAAATCGATATTGGCGGCATTTCGCTTATCCGTGCCGGTGCCAAGAATTTCAAGGATGTAGTTATTGTCCCGTCAAAAGCTGAGTACCCCGTGTTGCTTGACATTCTGCAGAAGCAGGGAGCAGAGACCACCTTGGAGCAGCGCCGTATGTTTGCTACAAAAGCCTTTGGTGTAAGCTCACACTACGACACGGCTATTCACAATTGGTTCGTGAAAGAGTAAGCCCTAATGACCAAATAATAAAGGAAAGGTAATAGTTTAATAAGGTAAAGAAAAGAAAGATGGGATTTTTCAGTTTTGTCCATGAGATAGCCATGGACCTTGGCACTGCCAACACGATTATCATCAGCGACGACAAAATTGTCGTGGACGAGCCTTCCGTCGTTGCCTTGGATCGTCGCACCGACAAGATGATTGCCGTGGGCAACGAGGCAAAGTTGATGTATGAAAAGACACACGACAACATACGCACCATACGTCCATTGAGAGACGGTGTGATAGCCGACTTCTCTGCCTGCGAGCAGATGATGCGCGGACTCATCAAGATGGTCCATGCAGGAAACAGGCTCTTCTCGCCTTCACTGAGAATGGTTATTGGCGTTCCTTCTGGTTCTACGGAAGTTGAGTTGCGTGCTGTACGTGACTCCGCCGAGCATGCTGACGGCCGTGATGTATACTTGCTGTTCGAGCCCATGGCTGCAGCAATAGGTATAGGTATCGACGTGGAAGCACCTGAGGGAAACATGATTGTCGATATTGGTGGTGGAACCACCGAAATTGCCGTGATCTCACTGGGTGGTATCGTGGCCAACAACAGCATTAAGGTGGCTGGCGACGACCTGACTTCCGACATCCAGGAATACATGTCACGCCAGCACAACGTTAAGGTGTCTGAGCGTATGGCAGAACGCATTAAGATCAGTGTCGGTTCTGCCCTGACCGATCTGGGTGATGAAGCTCCAGAGGATTATATCGTTCACGGTCCTAACCGTATTACGGCTCTGCCCATGGAGGTTCCCGTATGCTATCAGGAGATAGCCCACTGCCTTGACAAGACCGTGGCCCGCATTGAGACCGCCGTTCTTTCTGCACTGGAGAATACACCCCCCGAGCTGTATGCTGACATCGTAAAGAATGGTATCTACCTGACGGGTGGCGGTGCCCTGCTGCGTGGTCTGGACAAACGTCTGACCGACAAGATCAACATCCCCTTCATCGTTGCCGAAGATCCGTTGCACTGCGTGGCAAAGGGTGCTGGCATTGCCCTGAAGAACGTTGACCGCTTCTCGTTCCTGATGCGATAAATAATAAGAGAACAAGACAAGATAAGAAGAAGTGTGAGATAAGGTCAGATGAGAAACCTGATAGCATTTCTGGCTAAGTATTACCACTGGCTGCTTTTCCTATTGTTGGAAGTAGCCAGTGCCGTACTTTTATTCCGTTTCAACAACTATCAGGGCAGTGCATGGTTCACCTCGGCCAACTATTTGGCAGGCAAGGTGTACGAGCAGGAGGCAGCCGTCACACAGTTCTTCTCACTCACAACGGTCAACGAAGAACTATCGCTGAGGAACATCTACCTGGAACGCCAGTTAAGTCAGTTACGCCGTCTTTACGCCGAAGCCACCAAAGACTCATCGACAGAACGCAAAGAGCAGCAAATGCTTCAGCAATACAAGGTGATACCTGCCAAAGTGGTTTCGAACACCATCAACCGTCCAGACAATCTCATCACCATAGACAAAGGCCTGAAGGATGGAGTGGAGAAAGATATGGGAGTCATCTGTGGCAATGGTGTCGTTGGCGTGGTCTATCTCACAAGCGATCACTACGCTGTATTGATACCCGTTCTCAACGCCATGGCCTCTCGCATCAGCTGCGCCATCCGTAATCGTGGATATTTCGGCTACCTCCATTGGGATGGCGGTGATCCGTCCATAGCCTATTTGGAAGACATACCACGTCATGCGAAGTTCAAACGGGGCGAATGGGTAGAGACAAGTGGCTATTCGTCCATCTTCCCCCCAGGCGTCCTGGTAGGAAAGATTGGTACTGTATATAACTCGCGCGACGGATTGTCTTATCGTCTGAAGATTCATCTGTCTACCGATTTCAGCAACCTACGTGATGTTTTTGTCATCAGCGATTACACATTTAAGGAACGCGTGGAACTGCAGTCAGCAGCCATCGACTCGATGAAGGTAAAGAGCAATTGAGGAGTACTCAGGCAGATGGTTAGTATTTGGTAACGATTATCTGAAACAGATGTAAGAATATGGCAATTAATACTCTGAAACGGATTGTAGCATTTGTGGTGCTGTGCCTGGCCCAGGCGCTGATCTTGAACCATATCCACCTTTTCGGCATTGCTACTCCCCTGCTCTTCATCTATTTGGCCATTGTCTTTCCACGTAATTACCCTAAGTGGGCCATCTTGCTGTGGTGTTTCTTCATGGGACTGTTTATTGACATGTTCTCCAATACACCAGGCGTGGCCAGCTGTTCGCTGACACTCATCGGTGCCATTCAGCCTTACCTGCTGGAACCCTTCGTACCGCGTGACTCCGTAGAGAATCTGGAATGTTCGGTTCGGACACTGGGTTGGGGAAAGTTCTCGGTCTTCGCTCTCATCCTGACTTTCATCTTCTGCCTCGTATTCTTCTCACTAGAGATGTTCTCTTTCTTCAATTGGCAGTACTGGCTGCTCTGCATCGGAGGAAGCACAGCACTCACGCTGATTCTGATTCTGGGCTTAGAGAACTTCAGGAAGTAAGACATGCGGGCGTTCTGTCCATAGCATTATTGATATCGGGAAATGAAGAACTACAGCTTTGAGTATAGGAAATTTGTCATTGGTGGGATAGCCATCTTCATTGTGGTGGTCTACATCATCAGGCTTTTCATACTCCAGATTTCCAGCGACGACTATAAGAAGAGTGCACAGTCCAATGCTTTTCTCAAGCGTATTGAGTTTCCTTCCCGAGGTGTCATCACCGACCGCAACGGCAAACTGATGGTCTATAATCAGCCAGCCTATGACATCATGGTCATCATGAACGAGGTGAAAGGACGCCTGGACACACTGGAATTCTGCCAGACCTTGGGTATCACTCGCGAGGAGTTCGATCAGCGCATGGCTACCATTAAGGACATCTCCCGTAACCCCGGCTACTCCAAATTCACCCAACAGCTCTTTATGAGCCAGCTCTCGGACAAGGATTTCAGTATCTTCCAAGAGAAAATGTTTCGTTTCCCTGGCTTTTATGTTCAACGGCGCAGTATCCGTCAATATACTTATCCCTATGCAGCTCATATCCTGGGCGACGTGGCCGAGGTGTCTCGCTCTGACATTGAACAGGATGACTACTACCAGCCGGGCGACTACATCGGCAAGCAGGGCATTGAGCGTTCCTACGAAAAACAGTTGCGTGGTGAAAAAGGGGTACAAATACTTCTGCGCGATGCCCATGGACGTGTACAGGGCAGTTATCAGAACGGTGCCTTGGACCAGCTCCCCAAGCCAGGCAAGAATCTCACACTGAGCATTGATCTGGAACTGCAGGAACTGGGCGAAAGACTTATGGAGGGAAAGATTGGTAGCATAGTAGCCATCGAACCATCCACGGGCGAGGTACTCTGCATGGTTTCCTCACCCAGCTATGATCCTCGCCAGATGACTGGGCGTCAGCGATCGAAGAACCACACTCTGTTGGCAGCAAACCCGGAAAAGCCCCTCTTGAATCGCAGCATCATGGGACTCTATCCTCCTGGCTCCACCTTCAAGACCTCTCAGGGACTGACCTTCCTCAGCGAGGGCATCATCACACCTACTACTCCCTTCCCCTGCTCTCACGGCTTCAACTTCAAGGGGCTTCATGTGGGCTGTCACGGTCACGCAGCTCCCTTGCCCCTGGTTCCGGCTCTTAGCACGTCGTGCAACGGTTTCTTCTGCTGGGGACTATACCACATGATTGGTGCAAAGTCTAAGTATGGTTCCGTACAGAACGCCATGAACACCTGGAGGGACTATATGGTCAGCATGGGATTTGGCTACAAACTCGGCATCGATCTGCCCGGTGAGAAGAGGGGACTGATACCCAACGCCCAATTCTATGACAACGCCTACAAAGGATCATGGAACGGACTCACCATCATCTCCATTTCCATCGGTCAGGGTGAAGTGCTGCTTACGCCCTTACAGATAGCCAACCTCGGAGCTACCATCGCCAACCGCGGCTACTACTACGTGCCTCACGTTGTGCGTAAAGTGCAGGGGGAACCCCTCGACACACTCTTTACCAGGAAACATCAGACCATGGCTTCCCACAAATCCTATGAATATGTTGTGCAAGGCATGCGGTCCTCTGCACTTGGCGGCACCTGCCACGACTTGTCACGCTACGACTTCGAAGCCTGCGGCAAGACAGGTACAGCCCAGAACAAAGGTCATGACCACTCTGTATTTATGGGCTTCGCACCTATGAACAATCCCAAGATAGCTGTGGCTGTCTATGTGGAAAACGGTGGATGGGGTGCCACCTATGGCGTACCCATCGGAGGACTTATCATGGAACAATATATCAAAGGAAAACTGTCTGAAGCCTCACAAAGACGGGCTGAGGAATTCCAGCATAAACACATCAGTTATGGCTCAAGCGAAAGATAAGCATCCCAGCGTACTACGCTCTATTGATTATTTCACCATCATTGTCTACATCCTGCTGCTCGCCATGGGATGGATGAGCGTATGCGGTGCCAGCTATACTTATGGCGATTCCGACATCTTCTCTCTCTCCACACGTTCGGGCATGCAGATCATCTGGATAGGCACCTCACTCATTCTGGGGCTCGTCCTGCTGTTACTCGACGACAGAGCCTATGATATGTTCGCGTACATTATATATATAATACTACTCTTACTGCTCTTCGCCACCATTTTCAATCCCCACACCATCAAGGGGTCGCGTTCATGGCTGGTCTTAGGTCCTCTGAGATTGCAACCGGCAGAGTTTGCGAAGTTTGCCACGTCACTGGCACTAGCCAAGGCCATGAGCATCTACGAATTCGATATCAGTAAGTGGAAGCATTTCGGCATAGCCCTGGCCATCATCTTCATCCCAATGACCTTCATCGTGCTGCAGCGCGAGACAGGATCGGCACTGGTCTATTTGTCATTCTTCCTCATGTTCTATCGTGAAGGCATGCCTGGCAGCATCCTTTTTACGGCCGTGGCAGCGGTGCTCTATTTCGTCATCGGTATCCGCTATGCCGACACCCCCCTGCCCGATATGCCTGCCTCTGTGGGAAAATTCACAGTCCTGATGCTCATACAGTTGTTCTCCTGCTGCATGGTGTGGATATACTGCCGCGAACGTCAGGAAGCCCTCAAACTGCTGTTATTCACCGTGGGAGGTTCTCTTATTGCCTTTGTCTTCTCTTATTACGTCATTCCTTTTGATATTACCTGGGTACAGATTGTACTCACCGTAATTCTCATTGGATATCTGCTATGGCAGGCATTGGGTACCCGCCTCCGCAACTATATGTGGATAGCTGTCTTTGCACTGGGCTCCATTCTGTTCTTCAATTTGGCAGACTATGGTCTGAACCATGTGCTTCAACCACACCAGCGCACCCGTATCAATGTGCTGCTTGGACTGGAAGAAGACCTCAAGGGTGCGGGTTATAACGTACATCAGAGCGAGATTGCCATCGGTTCTGGTGGTTTGCGTGGTAAGGGGTTCCTCAATGGCACACAGACCAAACTGAAATATGTACCTGAGCAAGATACAGACTTCATTTTCTGTACGGTTGGCGAAGAGGAAGGCTTTATGGGAAGTGCCGGTGTGCTGCTGCTTTTCCTGACACTTATCCTGCGGCTCATCTACCTGGCCGAACGACAACCCTATGCTTTCGGGCGTATCTATGGTTACTGCGTGCTCAGCATCTTCCTCTTCCATGTGTTCATCAATGTTGGAATGGTGCTGGGGCTTACTCCTGTCATCGGCATTCCCCTACCCTTCTTCAGCTACGGCGGTTCCTCGCTTTGGGGTTTCACCCTGTTACTCTTTATCTTCCTGCGTATTGACGCAAGCCGCAACCTAGTGAGAACCTGACAGCTGCTTAATCACACTGTAAGCAGTGAACAGTCCTGACTCACCAGCCTTGCTCAAGTCAGCAATGGCTGCCTCTGTGTGTTTCTTCTCTGCATGCACCAACCCTCTGTTGTAGTAGGCCTCAGCCAAGTCGGGATCCAATTCGATGGCTCGGTTATAGTCCTCCATGGCACGATCATAGTCCTTCCGCTGCACATGTATATTTCCCCTGTTATAATACAAGTATGCATTCTGTGGACTCAGACGGATGGCATCGGACAGGTCGCTCAACACGTTGGCACGTTTCATATCCACATTCGTCCCCTGGGCCGACTGGAAGTCGTTCACCTTTGACTGGCACACGGCACGCTGCCAGAATGCCAGCATCTGTGTACTGTCTATCTGCAGGCACGTGCCCAGATCGTCAATGGCACGATCGAAGTTCTGAATGGCCGAGAATGCCACTGCACGTAACAATAACTGACGGCCAATGACAGGTAGTTCCTTGGTGGTATCAATATGATAGGACAGCGTATCAAGATATGCAAAATAGAACTTTGACTTGCCCTCAGTCAACTGGACTGGGGTAGCAGTAACATAGAGAGGACGGTCGCCGGAAACCTGATTGAACGCCTCTACCTGACGGTCGAACAGCTGTGCTGTCTTTACCTCACTGCGTGTCTCCTCGAACGACAGCTCATACATGGGCATGTAGGCCATGTCGGCCTTTCGGTTCTGAACACGTCCACGGTAGCTGTTCTTGTATTCATGCTCTACTTCCTCCTTGTCAGCCACCACCAGCTGGTTGTATTTCTCAGGATCATCATCATCACTGCGTTTACGCATCTGCCGTTTGGTAAGCCTTGGCTGCTTACCGTTGTAACGCTTGTCTAACTGTGCTTTCAGAATGCGGAATTCATCGGCCTCGGCCTGGCGTGTCATACCCAACCTGCGATAGCAGCGGGCACGATACTGCAGCCCCGTCCAGAAATTAGGATATTGCTCTATCACCTTCGAGTAGTCCTCGATGGCACCGCGTACGTTACCTGTCTGGTCACGCAGCAAACCACGGTTGAAAAGAGCCATGAGATTATCAGGCTCCAGACGCAGCACAAAGTCGAAGTCTTCTATACCACGGTTGTCATCACCCACCTGCGCCCTCAGCAGACCACGGTTATAGTGCCCCAGGAAGTTATTGGGATCCAGGTCCAAAGCCGTGTCATAGTCGGCCATGGCTCCACGCAGGTTGTTCTGGTTGTAACGTGCCAAAGCACGGTTGATATAGTTTCCCGCGTGCTTAGGCAGCAAGTGGGTAGCCTTGTCCAGCTGTTTCTCGGCCTCCTTCCATTTCTGGCGAGAAAGACTGATGATACTCCTTGCCGCCCATGTATTGCCATCATAGGGATCGATATCAAGGCTTTTGTCCAGCGACTTCACCGCCTGGGTCGTGTCCTTCTGCAACAGATATACCTCCGCCTGCATCATATATCCCTTGGCATATCCACTCCACCGGGTGAGCATCGTGTCCAGCTCGGCCAGAGCCTGGGTATAGTTACTGTCGTTGATATGGCAGAGCACACGATTGTGCCACAGTCCCTGGTTCATGGGCTCATACTTCAGCGCACGGCTGTAGTCACCCACAGCATCAGAGAACTTACGCTGCTGGATACGCGTCAGTCCACGCAACTCATAGATGCTCACTACATAGGGATTACGCTGAAGCGCCTCAGTGCAATCATGCTCTGCTCCTGCAAAGTCGTCCAGATAATACTTGGCAACGCCACGGTAGAACCACGGCTCATAAAGATAAGGCTTCGAAGAGATAGCCTGATTAAAATACTGGATAGAGAGCACATAGTCCTCGTAATAGAGGGCCAGGCGTCCCATGGTTATCAGCTGGTCAGTACGGAACTGCGCAAAGGAAGTGAGGAATGAGAACTGGGAAATGAGAAAAACAATCAGTATGTACACCCTGTGGAAAGAGTATACCCTCTGATTATCTCCTGTCTTCAGACTGATCATCTTGCTCATCTTTCATCTTTCATCTCTCATTTATCCCGAATCGGTCATTAGCGTTATGATGAAAACTGCCTTCATTTTGGAACAGATGTCCTGCTTTGAGTGTGCAATGGGGTTCCATTGTAATCGAAAAGCGGTGGGGCATAAGCCCAAAAGGAAGCTTGTCAGCGCATAACAGCCTAATGACCTATTTGGGTTTATCTTTCATTTCATAATAGCCTTCGTCTTGTAACTGCAACGATAGCGACCCTGCATCAGAGAACGCAGTTTGCTCTTGATGAGTTGCTTGCGCAGTGGAGAGATGCGGTCAATAAACATGTGACCCTCCAAATGGTCGAACTCATGCTGCATGACACGAGCCAGATAGCCCTCCACCCACTCGTCGTGAGGCTGCATCTGTTCGTCGAGCCACTTCACATGAATGCGTGTAGGCCTCTCCACCTTCTCATGGATGGCGGGCAGCGACAGGCATCCCTCCTCGCTGGTATCGGTCTGGCTGTCATCAAACTCCACGATGTGGGCATTGATGAACACCTTACGGAACCCCTTGTATTCAGGCAGGTCCTCGCTCAACACGTCAAGGTCGATGACCACCACACGGATGGACTTGCCTATCTGGGGTGCTGCCAATCCTATACCGTCCGACTCTGCCAGCGTCTCCCACATATCGGCTATCAACTGTTGCAACCCAGGATAGTCCTGGGGTATGTCCTCGGCAACCTTACGCAACACGGGTTGCCCATAAATATAAATAGGTAGAATCATCTTTATTATTACAAACTAAAGCCCTTCATCCTGCGCGACTCCATATAGTTCTGCAAAATAATGGTGGCACTGATCTCGTCTACCAGCGCCTTATCCCTTCGTGCCTTCTTCTTCAGACCGCCGTCAATCATTGCCTGATGAGCCAGCACCGAAGTGAACCGCTCGTCATAGTATTCTATCGGCACCTGAGGCACAGCCTTCCGCCACCGGTTGACAAACTGCTGCACACGAGCCAGGTTCTCACTCGGCTCACCATTGGGCTGACGGGGCTCGCCAATGACAATACGCTCTACCGGCTCACGGGCTATATACTGCTGCAGATACTCAAAGAGCTCTGACGTAGAGACAGTCGCCAACCCTCCGGCTATCAGCTGCAGAGGGTCGGTGACTGCCAGTCCGGTACGTTTCTTACCGTAGTCTACAGAAAGAATCCGCGCCAATACTTTTCTTACTCGTTATAGAGCAGCCATGCATCAGCCTTCGGGTTGAACTGTGAACCACGGATGCTGTTGCGGCTATTCACGGCATCGGCCTTGTTATCGAAGGTTGTTGCCACCACGCGGAACAGGCCACGCTCCTCGTTCTTCACAATCTGGGCATCGTAGCCGCTGTCGCGCAGCTGCTGGCACAGCCCTTGAGCGTTGCTCTGCAGGCTGAATGCACCAACCACCACACTGTAAGCCTTCAGACCGCTTCCGTCAACAACAGTCACCTTCTCCCTGCGGACGGTAGCATTGTCCACATTCTCTGTCACACGAGTCTGCGTAGCAGGCTGCGTAGCTACGGGAGTCACGGTCTGTACGGGTTCCTGATTCACACGTTGTTGGGCTTCCTGAGACTTGGCCTTCTCGTATGCCTTCTTATAGGCACTCTCGCTGCTCTTACAACTAGTGAAAGCCAATGCCAGGCTCAGTCCTGCACAAATAACAAAATACTTCTTCATTTTAAATCTTGTTTTTAATTAAATTAGATTATTTCTTTCAAAGTTCCATAAACACAGAGCAAAATTACAAAATAATGATGAAAAACACACCAAAAAGGTGCATAAACTTTGTTAAATGCAGAAAATACGTCCCTTTTAACAAAAAATCGCAGTCTTTTTTGCCCTTCTTCACGAAACTTTCTGTAAATTTGCACAACAAACAACGTTTAACTATCAAAACAATATGAACGAAATGAAAAGTATAGGTTACATCGGAGCATTCCTCGGCGGAGCTATCGCCGGAGCTGCACTCGGCATTCTGATGGCCCCTGAGAAGGGTCAGGAAACACGCGTGAAGATTACTGACGCAGTAGAAGACTTCTTGAAGAAGCACAACATCAAGCTCAGCCGTAAGGAAGTGGGCGACCTGGTTGACGACATCCAGGATGCTGCTGAGGAGGAATAGTCTTCCATGCTGATTGAGGTGAGTATTTAGAAGCAAGGAGCCATGCTGTCGAATGACAAGAATGTAGAAACCATTGCACAACTCATAGAGGTGCTCAAGCACTATGTCGGGCTTCAGGCAGAATATGTGAAGCTCGATGTCATTGAGAAGGTTGTGCGCCTGCTCACGGCTACAGCCCTGGCAGTGGTCTTTTTCCTCATTCTTGTGGCTGCAGTCATGTACATCTCCTTTGCCAGCGCCTTCTGGCTCGGGCAGCACATCGGCATGGCTCCTGCCTTCGTTATCGTAGGTTTCTTCCACCTCATCCTGTTCCTCGTCTTCTTCCTCTTCCGCAAACCTTGGATAGAGAAACCGCTCGTGAAATTCCTTGCAAACCTCCTCATGAGCAAATAACATTACGTCAACGCTTATCACTCTTACAGACAATGGCTTCACTACCCGTTCAGACCCCTACCCCCGCCTATCACACTCTGGAAGATATCCGCCAGCGTAAGGAGCAGCTTTACGACGAACTGCAGCACGACAGCCAGCAGTTCTCAACACTATGGGGACAAGTCTTCAAAAGCCGGGAAAACTCTTCCCGCAGTGAGTTCATTGGCAGCGTGGTGGCCAACAGTGTTACCGCAGTAGACCTTTTCCTCCTGTTTCGTAAACTGATGAAGACCTACGGCAAGGTCTTCAAGAAAGGGAAGAAAAAGAAGTAAACTATCATTTCACCATTTTCAGGATGGTCTTGGCATCCTCATCGCCTTCGGCTGCTTCCTTGCGGATGTCGGCCAGTATGTCCTTTCCACCCTTAGGGTTGTTCACGGCTTTACGGAGCCACTGGCGGGCTTTCTTCTCATCGGCAGCAATGCCCTTGCCCTTCAGATAGCTCTTGCCAAGGGCGTACTGAGCTTCAGCATTGTCCTGGCGGGCAGCCTTGATGAACAGCTCAACCGCCTTCTTACGGTCTTTCTTCACCCCCTCACCGTTCTTATAGCACTTGCCAAGTTCGTACTGGGCCTTGTGATAGTCCTGAGCAGCCGACTTCCTGTACCACTCCACGGCCTTCTCATCGTTCTCTTCCACCCCACGACCTTTATCGTAGCAACGTCCCAGCCGGTACTGAGCCTTCTTATGTCCCTTCTCGGCTGCCTGCCTCAGCTTGGGCACGGCTTCCTTGTATTTCTCGGCATCATAGAGCGCCTTCCCTTGCTCATAGAGCTTGTCTGCACTCTGCGCACTGACCGTCACACCCATCAGCAGTGCCAGCAACGTAAACATCAATTTCCTCATAGATAAAGACTGTTTTTTATGTTTTCGTTGCAAAATTACGAATAATTTTTGTACTTTTGCACTCCAAAACAGTTAAATATGAATAAAGTAGGAAAATACGAGTTCTTGGCCGAGCCGTTCCATTGTGATTTCACGAAACGGCTGTTCATGGGCCACCTGGGTAACCACATGCTCAATGCGGCTGATTTTCACTCCACAGACCGCGGATTCGGCATGAAATACCTCATGACCATCCAACGCTCGTGGGTGCTCTCACGGTTGGCCATTGAGATGGAGGAGATGCCGCTGATGAATACGCGGTTCAACGTAGAAACATGGGTGGAGAGCGCCATGCGTTATTTCACCTCCAGAAACTTCGCTGTCGTAGACAAGGAGAACGGAAAGGTTTATGGCTACGGACGTAGCATCTGGGCAATGATTGACACAGAGACACGCCAACCTACTGACATTCTCGCCATCGACAACGGTGCCATCAACCAGTGGATAGACAAGGAGAAGCCTTGCCCCATCGACAAGGGCGGACGCGTAAAGATGTCTGACGATGCCGGGCTCGTACGCACCATTGACACCTATTATAATGATGTAGATATCAACGGCCACATCAATTCTGTGAAATACATAGAGCATGTGCTCGACCTGTGGCCACAGGAGTGGTACCGTAAGTATAGCATCCGCCGCTTCGAGATAGCCTACGTGGCTGAAGCCCATGCTGGAGACAAGCTGAGTTTCTACAGGGAGGAGTCGACCACCTCTGACGGACAGCTCGCCTTCTGCATCCGCATCAGCAAAAACGGCAGCATCGAGTGCTGCCGCTGCAAGATTGTCTTCAGATAATCACTGTCCGTTATTCTTCAAGTCCTTTGCCCGACATGAGGAGTTCCACGAGGGGACGATCCTTGTAGGTATGGCGCTGCTGGTCCCAGAATCCGAAGTCAGCATCATAGCACCAAGTGGTCCAGGCAATATTGAACTCGTCAAACACGGTCAGCATGTCGCGATACCAGTTGTAGGCCAGCTCACGGTCTACAGTCTCATACACACCCCACTCGCCGCAGAACAGCTGCAGGTCGTATTTCTTGGCAGCCTCAATGGCATCCTTGAACTGTTCACGAATCATATTGATGTCCCACACCTGCTCTGTATACGGCTTCAAGTCAGCCTTGATGGCCTCGGGTGCTGCATCATAGTCTTCTTTCGACACCAGCACTCCAGGATAGTTCACCTTGCCCTTATACTGTCCTAAGGGTGTCCACCATGCGCCATAGTGCGTCAGGATCATCGGGTTGTAGTAATGGAAGGAGAGGATGATGTTCTTGTCGCCCTCGGGCACCTTCAGGAATTTCATGGTCTCATGGCCCTGCCAGCGGTTTGACCCGATGACCAGGGTGCGCTGTGGTTCACGCTCACGAAGTGCTTTGTGGACCTTGGCTACCAGCTGGTTCCATTGCTCGTGTTCATCAGCTACGGGTTCGTTCATAAACTCATAGGCCACCCAGTCACAGCTGTAGTCCTTCAGGGCATCAGACAGCTGATACCACAGGTTGATGAGGTCCTGCTGGGCTTTCTCCGAGGTGAAAAGCGTGTTGGCCGACTTGTCGCCTTCGTTGACAGCATTGAAATAGTGAGAGCGGATGATGTGCAGGTCGACGATGGCACGGAGGTTGTGCTTACGGGCCAGGTCCAGGGCATTGGTCAGCAAGTCCCATGCCTCAGGCAGCTTATTCCCTTGCTCGTCCCAGAACTGCACCTCGTCAATAGGTATACGCACGAAGTCAAAGCCCAGCTCCTCCAGACGTGCGAAGTCATCTTCCTGGATATGCAGCCTGCGGGCCTCGCCGCGCTGCTCCGACTGTGAGAGCCAGTGGCTGACATTGGTGCCACGCTTGATACGGAAGTTATTCACTTGTCCTGCCTGGTTCTGATTCTGGTTCTGGTTCTTGTTCTGACAAGACATTGTTACAAACAGTGCCGCAATGAAGACGGCCATCATGATCACGTTCTTTTTCATAGTTCCACAAGTTTTGTTGCAAAGTTACAAATAATAATTAAAACCAGAAACAATTCGGGCGGAAACTTGAATATTTTCAATGTTTCCGTCCGAAACAACACTCTTGAAGGGACTCTTCTCTCACTTCATCACGACACAAGGCTTTCCATTCTCCCGAATCGGTCATTAGCGTTATGATGAAAACAGCCTTTATTTTGGAACAGATGTGCTGATGGCTTACAGTGCGCAATGGGGTTCCATTGTAATCGAAAAGCGGCGGGACAGATGGCAAAAGCCCATTGTCGGAACTGCGTGGCACGGATAGAGTTGACACGATAGCCTACGCTGATAACGGCATCGAGGTTGTAGAACTGAGTCACATAGTTTTTGCCGTCAGAAGCAGTTGCCGAGATTTTCTCGGTAACTGAATCTTTCACTAATTCTCCGCTCGCAAAGATGTTCTTCAGATGAAGTCCAATGTTATCAGTTGAGCAGTCGAACAGCATACCCATCGTTTTCTGGGTACACCAAACTGTCTTGTCCTTATAAAAGACTTCTACGCCTTGTTCCTTTCCTTCTATCTGGAAAATCAGGAACTCAGCTGTGCTATTTCTTATTTCTCTCTTTTTTGCCATATTTATCTTTTCGATTACAAATGTACTATATTTTATTCACATATTCTTGCTTATCACCATTTTTTTACATCAGACATCAGCCATCAGATGTCACTCACCCGTCCCTGTGGCATTTACTGTCTGCAGATTGGGGAGCCCTGATTTGTCAGATGTCTGACAAATTGGATACATAAGGTAGAACTTCCTCATGTTGTTCAGGTTAGGCCGACTATATCCACGCCCAACTCTGGCCCTCAGCAGCTTCGCAAGATTCGATAACAGCGATGTGCCATACTTCGCTTTTGCATTGCCCTGTTGCTCAAACTCAACTATATACTGTCCTATTCTCCAATAGGTAGTCTTTATAATCTCATTGATACTGACAGCCAATGCCTGCTTACCATCTTCTATTACCTGCACTATTTTGTCTGCCAAAGCCACCAGCTCAGGATTAAGCAGTTCAACTTTCAATTTCTCTATTTCGTTTGCCATATTCTAAATCTTTTCTGCATAGTTACATATTTTTATTCACATATTCTTGCTTATAACCATTTTTTACATCAGACATCAGACCTCAGATGTCACTCACCCGTCCCTGTGGCATTTCCATTCGAAATAATCATGTCTTTGCACCATTTTTTTGCAAATTTACTCATTCAGTTCATCGCCCAAGCGATTCCCGTTGTCTCTGTTCTTTCTGTTGTCGTTAATATCACCTCATCATAGTTCAGGCCATAGAGTTAGTAAATTATCTGGCGATTTCTGCTCCTAATTATGCCAGGGACCCTTCCCCCTTTGACACTATACATCTTTTTTCATGCCTCCTGTTTGTACTCTTCTCACGTGAGCTTGGCTTTGATGTCTGATAAACGAGATGATCGATTTCAGATTCCATGGAGGAGTTGTCTTCAATTCTCGGCATTGGTCGCGCGCGTAAAAAAATTTTTTTAAATTAAATTATTGCCCCTATGGGGGCAATTAAATTTTATTTATTTTTTATTTTTAAAACGGCAGTTTTTCAATTCCCAAAGGCCACGAAACAGGCCCCACTCCCATCATGAACGATGTAGTGTTCTCCTACGAGCCATGCAGCCCTCTTCATCTTGTCCGGACGCTGCAAAGTTCTGAAATTCTCAGTAATTACATGCCTTGCTTGTCCCGACAATGTCAGGACAAAATAAAGCAACTTTAACATTTCAGGATCAAAGCAGATCTACCAGTTGAGTCCCCTATCTTCTGCTTCCACATGACCAAATCTTCGCAAGGCTTGCGAAGAAATAACTAAGGTTTGTACTCCTTCACATAGTACAGCAACGGATCCACAGCCCAAGTCAATTCCGATGGGAATTCCACACGAAGAAACATCCACGTGCGACCTCTCAGCCAGATGTCCTTCTCGAAATACAGCCTGCCATTCCCGCATTTTCCCGCTAACAGGAATGAACTGTCAGCCAACGATTTCGTCACAGCCGACTTATTCAGTTCCTCGTACTTCTCACTAACAGACATATCATACTTGTCATCGTATGCATTCACCACCATGCTGATACCATGATACTCCAAGCGAAGATGTCTTTCCCCCTGATACTGATAGACCTTGTTCATGAACTCAGGAAACGCCACCAGATAGCTATCCCCATAGTTCTTCCAATACGCTTTGCCTGCCGTCTCAAACCTATTCCTCAGCCACTTCGCTTCATAGAACACCGTATCACGCTCTGTCACGATGAAAGAGTCTTTGTATATGGTGTCATGAGTCACTACAGTATTCACTTCTTCCCCCTTACCCTCGCAACCGCTGTAAACACTCATGATACCAATGACAACAATGGCACCAAACAGGAACTTCCTCATTTCCATGACCATTTCTTATTTTTGTTCTTCTGTAACCTTCATCTTCTCCATCTCTGTCATTATCATACGCTGAACCCTGAAGAAATCTTCAAGAGTGCTTCTCAAGTATGCTTTGAGGTCAGGAATCTGTCGAACAAACAACATGTTCTTCTTCGAATGTAAACCAATCTCTTCTTCCTCCTTGTTAATCGTATATAACACCGTACAATTGACAAAAGCATTGATGTTATTGATAGCTTTCTGCATATGTGCAAACTCCTCAACATCACAATACGTAGACATACGATGCCACCAGAGATCATATACATTTATGAAAAGGAAATTGTTGTTCGCCTCAATCATAAAGCGTTCGCCCTGATAGGTGAAGAAAATCTTGTTATCCTCATCCTCCTCATATTCACACCCCATTTCACTTAGCGTTTCCAACACCAAATCACGTGTCTCATGAACAAACCTATCAGCAGGAGCCACTAGCATTTCCTCTGCCTCCTCTTTTTTCTTTTCTTTATAATAATATGTATAGCCACAAATAAGTGCCGTTATCATTAGGAATAAAAAAATACTACTCATATCTATTGTGTTTTAAACTGTTTGCAAAATTAATAGTGATTTCCTTTCTTTACAAGTTATTTCCCATCACAAGCCTTGTGAAAATGGCAATTTCATTCCCAGACCACTAAATCGCGAGGAAGGGAAATCTTCTTGACTTTTCCGCGCGTACCACTAATACAATAATGCTCTGCAACATTGCTGTCGAGTGTGGATAGAAATATCTTCCTTATTTTGGCACACTTCTCGTTGATGGAATTGAGTAGCGGATTAGTAACATCCTCGATACTTTGAAGAACTCTGTCACTCATTCCATATGGCTTCAACCTAACATAAATCTGTGTCAGTTCCTCACGATAGTCAGGGAGGCTTTTAAATACAATTCCCTCAGGGTGTTTAAGAAACAGCAAATAGACTGCCTTCACCAGTGGCTCCATATGAACTTCAACCTGTTTCCCCCCTAAGTAAAGCCTATAGTTCCTGGTAACAGTCATTTTTACTAATGGCTGTTCGGTATGGGTATGTAAAAGAGAAATGATCTCTTTATCTGTCATACCTAGTTCCTTCAGTTTCTGAACCTTTTTCTTTACCTCTTCTACAAGATTGTAATAGAGGTCCTGATTATCGTCGTTGATATGTGTTTTTGTCATAGTAGTTTAGGTTTGTGTTTATTATCTTGTTCTCGTTACATCATGTGTTGCTCTGTTCACCTTCGAACCCCTGCTTCCTAATGAGTCGAAGCAGGTATTCTACTGCCTTTGGAGCTTTCTCGCGAGCCGTTACCAACTTCTGAGCAAACTCCTCCTCTGGGATGTCAGAATTGAAGTCATCCACCAACTCCCGAGGATCATCGGAGGTCTTCACCAATACCAGCCCCTTCCGCTTCATGAGGAAGCGAAATGACAGGATGCTCTTGTCGTACTTTGGCTTTGCCTTGATGAGTTCCTGTATCAGGTTCAAGCCATTGTCGCCAATATGCAACTCATTGAGCATGGCAATCATGTAGAGCACCTTGCAGTCTGGAGTTGACATATCGAACACATCACCCATCAGCACATTCACAGCGTCAGCCTCCTCATAGCGTTCGAGTTTGGCCAGACAACGTGACTTCACATAGAGTGCTTCCTGACACTGATGCTGAGCCAGCACACTATCAACATAAGTCAATGCCTGCTCATACCTACCAGCATAGAGACTCAGCAAGGCTACAAGGAATTTCGGAGCCCAATGGTCTGCTTTCAACAATCCAACAGGGACTTCCTTGATGCAACCAAAGAGATCTTCGTCACAGATGACGGTGTCAAGGAACCGTTTGGCCTGCTGCATTGCCTCCTTGATGTCACCCCCCCTAGCCTTCTTCTGCACCAGCATCAGATACTGCTTGGCAGCTTCATCGTAGTCATTATGAGCCAATAGCTGATAAACGACCTTGCCACTCTCAATCTCATTGCTGATGACCTGCTCATCATTATACCCACTGGCATATTGAAGCACCTCACGACTCGTATGAGCATACTGAGGTATAATAGGACGTGAAAGATACAGACCTTCCAGCGAACGCACACGACTCAGTGCCACATAAAGCTGACCTGCTGCAAACATGCCTCTGCTCAGATCAAGGTACAACTTGTCAAAGGTCATACCCTGACTCTTATGCACAGTGATAGCCCAAGCCAATCGAAGCGGATACTGGGTGAAGGTACCCATCAGTTCCTTCTTCATCTTACGAGTCTCTTTGTCGTATTCGTAACTATATGATTCCCATGAACAGTTGGGTACAACGTAGGTGTCACCACTATCCGTTGTTACCTTTATCTCATCCTTCGAGAGTTTGCTTACCTTCCCAATGGTTCCATTCACCCAACGCTTATGCTGGTCGTTACGAGTGAACATGACCTGAGCACCCACCTTCAGTTTCAGGGTCTTATCCACAGGGAAACGTTTCTCCTCTAACTTACCCGTAACGGTACCCTCGTAAGTGTACTCCTCAGATTCGATCTCTGCCAGTCGTTTCTGATTGATGGTGTCAGCAGTCATGTTAAGTGAAGCCAGCGTAATTACCATCCCGCCCTCCTTCGTAGGCTGGCATACACGCTCGTTCAGGTGCATCAGATTCTCTGGTGTCGTTTTGTTCAGTCGCACGTTCTCCAGTATCTGCAGGAACAGCTCGTCCTCCTGACGGTACACCTTCTGGAACTCGATCTTCACCAGTCGCATCCGCTTGATGACGTCTGCCTTGTAGAAGAAAAAGTCATCCGTGTGGTAGTGGTCATGCATCAGTTCGCCCTCAGCACCACGCTTCGCTACAGGTGGCAACTGGAACATGTCACCTACGAAGATCACCTGCTTACCACCAAACGGAAGCGAAGAACGAAGTGTCTTTCGCATCGTGTAGTCGATGGCATCAATGATGTCACATCGCACCATCGAGACTTCATCTATAATGATGGTGTCTGTGTGGATCAGAGTCAGGATTCTTGCTTCGTTCATCTTACCCATTGTGCCTGGCGTGCAGACATCCATAGGCAATCCGAAGAAAGAGTGGATGGTATCGCCACCCGCCAAGATGGCTGCCACACCCGTCGGTGCCAACGTGATGAACTGCTTGTCCACCAGTTGCTGTACTTTTCGGAGGAAGGTTGTCTTACCTGTTCCTGCCCTACCTGTAAGGAAGAAACTACTGTTGGTGTTGGCAATCAGCTCGAAAGCCATCACCTGCTGCTTGTTCTCTGTGTCGATCATGTTCTCCATCATCTTCGTGTTCTCCATCGCTTTAGTGTTGTTCAAGTTTGGGAAGTATTTGGGTTAAACGTGTGTTGAAATCCGGGTCGAGGAAGCTCTTGTAGCATCCGCTAATCAGTTCTTGAGCCTGCACGCCAATCTGCTCTACAGGCACACAAGTGCGCTGCATCTTCATCACGCCAATCAAGTACTCTTTCACCATCTGCTCCGACTCCTGACGGATGAAGTCCTCGTTGCGGAACACTTTGTCGTAGTCGCGTTTCTGAATGAGTTCCATTTTCTGTCCGTTGAAGGCATAGAGCTCGATACCGTCGATGTACGTCCAACTGTGGTACAATCCTACCTTCTCCACGATGACAATGCGGTCGCAGAAGCGGATTCCCAGGTAGTAGCGGTGTCCATTTGCACTCTCGTATTGGCTGCAGATGAACATCTTCTGACTATCATCCCAAGTAGGGATATTCACACGCGGCATGCCATATGTCGGCAGTATGCTGTCAAAGAGACTCTTGTTGATTGCTTTGGTCAATGTTGCCATAGCCTTGTCGATTTTTATGGTTAAACTACTTGTTATCTATGTCGCAGGCAGTAGCCCTTAGGCTAACTGCTTACGCTGAGTCTCTTCGATCATGCCTCTTGCGAAACAGATAAGTTCCTGATCACTCACTCGTGCTCCCTGCAACTTCAGCTGTCCCTCCAAGAAGCCCTTCAGCATCATGATGCTCTGTTCCTTGGCAAATTGCTCGCTGAAGATGCGATAGTCACAGCCACCCCAGTACTTCTGAGCAATGAGGTTCGCTTTCTGCCCATCGAAGCAGTACAGCTTGATACCGTTCAGAAAGGTATAAGCGTACCCCTGCCCAAGATCGTAGTACACCACCAGTCTGTTTGACAGACGAATCGCCTTATAGTACATATTCCCTGCAGCACTGGTGTATCCCTGCGAAAGAAATACATTCTTTGCTGCGTTGTATGTCACTTGCTCGCCAGAGAGTGCTGGCAGAGCCTTTGTTACGATTGCTTGGAGTGCTGTGTTCATCATAGTAGTCATCCTGTGTTTAGTCCCCACCACTAAGCATTTGCAGCATCAATCTCGAGGTGGTATCGATGATTGACGCTGCAAAGTTAAGGCGATTTCTGCAACCTTGCAAGAAAAACAACCTTGCGAACGGTTCCGTTCTACTTGGAACCGTTTTCCTTCTCTAACGATTGGACTCTTGCAGCAAAATAAGGGTAGGCCTCTTTTGTCGCCACATCATTGTTTTTTCTTTCTTCTATAACAACAACTTTTTTACCAATAAGCTCCTTGCTGGTTGAATATTCTGCTGAAATACAAATACAAGATTCTCGTCCTGGTCTTTTGCTTTTAATTACGCAGATTGATTCATTCCCTTCAATTATTTCAACAGTTCCAAATGTTTTGCATTGGGACTTATTCTTATTTGCATCTTTATTGGTTGCTATATATTTGCCCATAAAAACAGCTATCTCGCATATTTGAAAAGCTAGGCTATAAATAAGATATTGAGAATTACATACATTTTCTTTGAAATACGCACCCAATTTCTTTTGTTCATCATCATTCAATGTGCGTGAATGAGAGTTTATATTACCAAGATTAAGCACTTGGAACATCATATTCTTGATATGAACGGGAACAACACTTTCTTTTGCCCCACCAAAACGGATTCCTATCCAATCGGCATTTCCACCTGACAGGAATTGTACGCACTGATTCAAATTTACATCATCTTTCTCTTTTCCGATGAATTCGTTTGGAATGATACCGGCTTTGTTGGCTTTTCTAAAAATGTATTCCAAAGTCTGCCTCAAAGGATTATAATAAAGCAAGGGATCTATTGTTTTTCCGGCGAAATGCATCGCCTCCAATATATCAAGAATCTTTTCACAACACCATGCATCAATAGATTCTAGGTGTTCTATTGCATCAGCATAGAAAGACTTTACCTTATATCTTTCGATGTTTTCTATTGTATTCCTTATATCATCAAACAGCTTCTCATCATCAATATCCTTAATGTATATATGTTCATCCTTTAGCATTTCGTTATCTTTAACCTTGTCTTTACCTGTGGAGATAAAGCGAGGAATTTGTTTATGCTTTTCAGCAAGATACATAAGAGCCTTAAGAAGTCCCTTGGTTGACGGCTCCTCATGTTCAGATTTATCTTTTATCTCTCCATCTAAAAGAACTGCATCCCACGAATTAGGATGCCTGTCTAATTCATCCATTGCAGCCTTTTGGTATGAAAAAGGCTGAAGATGAATGTGAAGGTCTTCACACTCATCTTTAAACTCTGTCATTTTATCCCACTCGTCATCAATCCAAATGACATTATAGTATTTCGCCATATGTTTTACTTTTAGGTAAATAAATACTTACAACTGTCCAATCGCCATCTTGCGAAATTGAAAAGTCACCATTATAATGTCTCACATTCTCGGCCACTTCATATCCACCTATGCCTGTGCCACCAGTTTTTCCCGCATATTTTCTATTCTCGCCATAACTTTCCTTTGTTAGTCCTTCTGGTAAAGGATTTCCATTGTTGCGGAAGTCGATACGATACATTCGCCTTTCATCATCCCAGTCAAGTACAATTTCTATTACACTATCTTTACGATTAACATCTGCAAAGTCATCGAAACCATGTTTCTTTGCATTCTCGAGAATGTTTCTTACGATCTTCCCAAAGTTATATTCTGCAATATCAGCATAAGCCATACTACTTCTTGCCAGAGCAGCTTCCAATTCCTTACTCCTACTCTTTTCATCAAGTACTTTTAGCATTTCTTGATGCTCTTGTCTGTATTTGCGAAAAGTATCATTCGCAATTACATTAGTATATTTGATTGGGCAGACATCATATCCAAAATATTCTCGATAGTTTCTTAAACTATGGTCGATATCATATGGTGATGGCTCTCCATACGTATTTTCTTCATTGAGGCGTTCAATATCTTCCGAAAGATATTGTCTTTGATCTTTAATATGACCCAGTCTCTGCAGTAAATATGATTTGATCTCTTCAGATGAGTCCATTTCATTGACAAAACGCTCCATACGACGAACCGCTGAACCTATCTCTCTTATATGTTTTCGCATACCATGTTGATAATTACAAAGCTTATCCATATGGTCTTTTTTTAACTTTGCCGCTTTTGCTTCATAATTAATCTGCATTGAGTACTCCGTACCTAACCTTTGCTTTTCATCATAAAGGATATGATTACCTGTTGGCACAAGAACATCATTAAAATGTTCATATAATCCAAAATCAGAATAAGCAATCAGTCGCCTATAAACTACTGGCATAGAAAGAATTGACAATAGTGAAAAGGCGTCAATAGTATCTGTTGGATATAAAACATGTATATCCGGATTCACCGCGATAGCTTTACCAGATGCATTGACTAGAGCAGTCACGATACCCTCGTCTTTCAACTTGAATAGAACAGCGTCTTTATTTCCATCAATAACCTTGCAATTTCTGTACAAAGATATTTGAACATCCTTTGAGGAAATACTGCCACCGTCTTCACCAACGCTAAATATGCTAAGCCTCTTTGTCCCATAACGCCAATCTTGAGGATTATTGGGTAAATTGACTTTTTTCAGAGAAGAAATATCAATGGGTCCTGTATATACTCCTGACAAGTCATTTTCCACGACCCATGGTGTATCTTCAGGTAAATCATGGGTAACATCATATACATGTGTCGTTGATATGGCACACAGTTCAGTCAATGGAACTGGGATGCCATCGCCTGATACCCCTTCTGTTACATATACCTGAGGAACTAATAAAGTAGGATTTATAACAAAAGAAGGAATTTTGTCTTTCTTACGTAGACCAGTTCTTTCTTCTATCCCGTCATTCTGTAACATCGCGTTCAACTCATCAAGATTGAGTACGCTACCATAATATGAGCTGTCAGACTTAAGCACTGCAAAGCGTGCGTCAATAAACGTGGTTTCAAAGTCCGAATTACCTTTTTCTATTATAATTACAGAAAAAGATTCGTTACGAAAGGTCTTTCCCATGATGTGTGGGAGTTGGATGATTTCTTTTAATGATCCATCATCTATCACCTTTTTCCAAAAAGATTCAAGCGAAAATTCTGCATTTCCTTTCCACAGACACTCATTAGGGAGTATCAGAAGCATTTTTCCACCATCAACAAGATTTTGATACATCAATTGTATTTTGTTGATAGTTTCCTGGTCATCAGGACCTTCACCAGTGTAGTCATTCTCCTTATTGGGTATACCACTTGGAATATAAGGAATAAAAGACAGGGCTACATCATATGCGGGGGGAACCATTTCATCCTCTATCATTATTGCATCTACATTGTTTGCATATAGAGCGATTTTCATCCATGGCCATATATAGTTGATGTCTCTTTTGTCGTAGACGACATGAGCTTCTTTGCGGCATTTGTCACAATAATCATTCCAACGTTTGTGAAAGGAGAAATAGCTTTCCTCACATAAGAAGGAACAACTAGGGAAAAGGGTAGTCAGCTGGGCTAAACCTGTAAATGGATTGTAGACCTTTGCCCCTGCAGGAACGTCGAAACGAGCCTTAATCAGTTCCAACAATTCTTCTGGTATAAGGAAAAGATCTCGAATATCATTCTGTTCGACTACTTGTAGGTCATTGTTAGGAGTTTGGATTATATAATTAACCATTTCCCTAAAATGTTTTTCCAAGAAGAGTTCTTCCTCTTTTGAAAAAACCGACTGGTCATATTTGTTGGCAAGCAAATGAGCTAAAACACTTGTATCGGCCTTGTCTCCTGCTACATTTTTATAGAAATGGCCCAACAACTGCTCATTTGCTCTTATAGAATCAACAGCATCTTTAGGAATGTCAATGTCTAACACATAACCCTCTATACCTTGCTCGTGAAGGCTCATGGCGAAATCAATTTCATTGTCATACTGATGTTTATATTCCTCAGCAAGATTTTTTGCTGCCAGGCTCTCCTTACCCACCTTGGTACGGTAAAACTCTACGAGGTTAATCACTCTCTGCTGGATCTCTGCTGCGTTCTGTACGTTCTGCATAGTCTCTTGTGTTTTTGTTGTTAGTACTCTATTTCAGGCATTTGTGTCTCAAATGCGCTGCAAAGGTACAACCTATTTTTGGTAGATGCAAGGAAATCGCCTTTACGAACGGTTCCGTTCTCCGTGGAACCGTTTGATGGGTTATATCTATCAAACCTAATTTGCATAAGTCAACAGGTTGAAAGGTTGAATAAAGTCATGTCGAAATCTTCCTTGATTCCATCTTCCTTTGCACAGAAATAGATGTCATCATACCAATGGATTTTCAAATATTGATTATCTGACGTCAATAAGTCATCAATAGCTATGGTATATTGTTCACCTGTAGTGATTCTGATTTCTTCCAAATTACACTTAACTTGCCACTCTACATCAATTGGAGGCTTCCCATCTGACAAAGTTTTCATAGTTGAGATTGCACCCTCTGGAATAGACATAGATAAAACAGAGTCGTTTTTGAATGTTAAAGTATTACCTTTTCTTTGCAATATCCAGAATTGTCCACTCCCTACCTTATGAAATAAAGAGTCACCGTGTTCTAATGAGTGATACCCCATCAACCTTAATGTCAGCCTATATGTATCCAAATAGGGATTTCTCTCATATATTTCTGTTGCAGGAGTTATATTAGCGAGGCTATTCCATTTTAAACGATGAGAATTAAAAATGCCAAACCAGAGATTACGAACAACAGAAAATGTTTGGTCATTCTTACTGTTCTGCCAGTAGCCGTGTTTTCTAGCATAACCATTTATGCATTTGTCACCATCACATGCTTTTCCAACTACGGCATTATCCAAACAGCAATTAAAGTAGCGAGTACTACCATTTTTCTTTTCGTTACATTCTGTTTTCTGAAAAGTATGGGTATTATACTCAAAATGCTGTAAAAGATAGGTTTCAAAGCATCTACTTGAAAATGCTAGATTCAGATTAGCTTTAGTTCTTCGGGTATTTCGCAGTTTTTCAAAAGCCTCTGGGTGATGAGGATGCTCGTCTTTATCAAACACAACCCATACCTCTGAGAAATTCGCTAATTGGGCAATACCAGAATCTACCCAACATTCCGGAATCGGACCTCTAAGAATAACTGGCTCATCAGAATCATCGGGTATATTCTCTAATGGTCTTTTCTTTGTCTTTCGACCACCATTGTCACTATCAACATCAGCGTGTTTTAAAGGAATGGGATATATCCGATACTGATAATCACGAACTATGTGCTCACGCTCCATCCAAGCAATGAGATCTTCAAAGAAATATGGCTCAGTCTTTTCTCCTTCACAGATGATACAGATAGAATCATCTGGCTGTAGATGTTCAATCTGTCTCATTGCGGAAAAGATTTTCTATTGACTCTATCTTTGGAAGTCCACCAAAACGTTTGGCCATATACCATTCTTTAAGGTTTGTATCTTCATCAATACCGTCAAAATCTGCCAACGAATATAATTCAGAGGAGCCATCCTGTTTCTTCTGCATAAGCCATATCTGATCAAGCCTTAGGCTCCTCTCGTCCATTAGATTTATATCATGGGTGGTCAATATTAATTGTGCATGCTTTGAATTAATACGCTCATTCTGAAACATCTTGATAATAAACTCTGTAATATAAGTATGCAAGGATGCATCAAGTTCATCAACGAATAAAGTATAGCCTTTATCTAAAGCCTCAATAATCTTAATACCTAAAAGAAAAAGATTTCTTGTTCCTAACGACTCTGAAATGGCAGCATTAAAATTGATAGGGACAACACTTCCGTCATTCTTTATTTGATCATGAACAAACATCAAGTCTTTATATTCAGATTGGTCATTAGGAATAATGAACCCCTTTATTCCTGTATCCAAATGAGACAGGAATTGGAATAATCGATTGCCATAATTGGAGTCTTTTGTCAACAGACTTTTAGCATCGTCCCACATCATTCTGGTCATATTCTGATTATAACTATTAATCATCTGAATATCACGTAATTCTAAAGCAATATCAGAAACAACAGGGACATTAACGGCTAGAAGGAAGCTCAACCCCAACTGGTTCTTGCGAACAGCATCTTGTTGAAGGACTATGTGACTGATACCGTCTCGCAATACTATTTGATGCATTTTATCTTGATGGCAAATCCTTTCAAAAAGAAACTCGTCTGTTCCAGATTCTGATCTCGATAAGGATTCTTCTAATATCTTTTCTGCATCAAATTGTAGTTTGTAGGTAAAGAGTACATTTTGATTACCCAATAATCTTATTTTAAGAGAAGATGGAGCATTAATAGAACTCTCATGAAGTCCAAATGGCATATACTCTTTTATACCATCATTTTCGCCTCTAAAATTACCTTCAATTAATAAACGTTGGAAAGCATATAAAGCACGAATTAAGTTTGTTTTTCCTGAAGCATTTGCACCATAGATGACTCCTACCTTTAGGCACTTGTCAGAATCATTAATACGGAAATAATTCTGATTTTTGGCATTGGTTTCCGTACCCTCCATAGAAAAGACGACCTTTTCTTTGAAAGAATACATATTCTCAAACTCAATATCGTATATCATAATATCATTATTTTTGTCGCAAATTTAGTCGAAATATTCGACAAAACCAAATATTATTCTAAGAAATAACATTTTATGCTTCAATTTGGTGCATTTCTGTTATTCCTCGTCTGAATATTGAGTCATTTGATGCTTGATGATATCCCTCAATTGTTCTCTTAAAGACTGAGGGCTAATGACTTCAAGATTCTCGCCATAAAGGAGAATACGACCTCTCAGTTCGCGATTAGGTTCTATTGTCAGGCGGACTTCACCATACCATTGGCCATCATGCTCTCCAAAGGGCAGCACTTCTTCTTGCGAATGATGCAAGGGCTTGGTCAGCAGGAGGCCATGCTGATATTCTGTCTTCGTGCGAATGATGACATCTTCGACCCTGGCACCTTTCTCACGGGTGACACCTATTATGTTTTTTAAGAACTCCTGATAGTATCCTTTAGGGGCAGGAATATATTCCACATCGTTCACCTCGCTAACTTCACCAACTATTCTGTCTAATGGCACATTGTAGGCTTGATATGGTTCTCTGTCTGCATCGCCAAATACAAACCATCGACCATTATACTCCTTTAGGAACTGGGGATGGAAGGTCAGAGTAAATGGTTCCTGCCCAAATCGCTGATAATTAAATCTTAGAACCTGCTTGTCAGAAATGGCCTTAAAGAATACAGGAAGAAGGTGGATGTTAGTAAGATTCTGCTCCACGCTTGAACTAATGTACATATCTCCATCTTTTGCCTTCCTATTCGTGTCAAGAAGTAATTGTGTGTTTTCAAAGAAAGAAGAAAACCAACTTGCAGGCACGATCCCTGCAGAAGCTTTGCAGAATGTCACATAGTCCTCCACAGACTTCTGAACAACAGCCTTACGTTCTTCTGAAAGTGGATCTTCATCCTTACCTATATATTTATATGCCTTACCTTTACTTTGTCCGTTATCTTCGATGCATCCAGGACAAGCATTTTCCAATGCCTTCAACACCTCTGGAAATGCTTTCTTCAATTCGCCATAGCCAGGTTCACTGTTGCAAGCCATTATATCATAGTAGCCTTTGGGCCTGCCACAATACAAGGCAAGCACATCAGCATAGCTGACGAACTCACGCTTCATCAGTTCCTGATATATCAGGTTCACGAACTCTGACCTTACTCCAAATCCAGCAAAGATATTCTTAGTAGGCATACTCATTACGTTTAGGACAGTGCAAAGTTACACATTTTCTTCAAAAACATATAATCACAGATAGTTTTTTTGCATTTCCACAAGGCTTGTTATTCATAATTGCTTGTGATTTGTGGCCCCATTTACTAATTTTGCATCAAAAAAGAAAAAAAGTTGATTTGGACGGTTACCTTTTGAGAGATTCGGGTATAAAAAGACAAAGGACAACAAACATGTATAACAATTAAAAACAAAACGATTATGAAAAAGTTAATGATGACACTAATGGCAGTCCTGTTCGCCATCACAGCAAATGCACAGTACAACATTGGTTCGTCGAACACGACCACCGACTATTTTGGGAACCAGACAACAACCCATCGTGACAGATACGGGAACACCACTGGCACATCCTACTCATCGACGGACTATTTCGGCAACAAGACGACTACTCACCGCGACAGCTACGGCAACACCATCGGCACGTCAACGACTTCAAGAGACTACTTCGGCAACACCACTACTACGCATCGGGATTGCTACGGCAACACGACTGGCACTGCAAGTTCAACCACAGATTACTTCGACAACACCAACACCACCTACTCAGACTATTATGGTCGCTCCACCGGCACCTCCTCTACCTCTACCGATTACTTTGGTAATACCACAACAACCTATCGGGATTCGTATGGGCAGTCTATAGGCTCCTCAACATCGTCCTACGACTACTTCGGCAATCGTAGTACCCACCATTACAGCAACGACATCTTGGGTGACATCTGGTCGTGGTAATATCGGAAAGAACCATTGAATGAAGCGGAATTGGCAAAAACATGCCAATCCCGCTTCATTCGTTTCTGAATAATAATTCAATATCATCGAAGACTTCTTCCGTTCAAGGAACTCCAATACAAACGGATCATGGATAAACTGTGTGGGAGCCACCTCCTTTAGCTTCTCTTCCGCCTCAGCCACAACAGACTCTTTTTCTCTGCTGGCAAGAAGACGTTCATAGTAGAGTGTGGAAATCTGACGATCCATCTGCCGTGTGCTCCACACGCTATCTGCAGCCTCATTCATATACCATAGACGAGCCTTTGTATCTTCCACACTAATCAGTCGGCGATAGTGTGACCACGTCAATTCGTGACGCAGTGTGTCACGTTTTGGGAAACACCTATAAAACAAGCGCATATATCTCAGGATACAACTTTTTTCCTAAAAGAAAAACTTTCAAGGGGAAAATCTTATTTCCGCAGGCTTGTTATTCATAATTGATTGTGATTTGTGACATCAGGAAAAAGAGGGGATCTTTCTCCTTGCTTGGATGAAGCCCGTCCCTTGCTTGAAGGGAGGGGCTTCCTTGCCTGGATCTCGTCCTTCGATTGCTTGAAGGAGTTGAATATGCAAAAAATAAGTATACTAACAAGCAGAAAGTATAATAATTAACTCAAAGAGTGTGGAAAAGTCATTTTTTTACCACTTTTCCACACTCTTCGGAATATTTTTGGGTCTTCACAGGAATGACGTGATACCGGCATCGTGCAGGGCCAGCAGCCGGAGTTCGAAATAGCGGTCGTCGGTGAAGCCCAAGCCTCACGCTTCATCACCTTAATCTTTGTATAAATG
>Ga0247610_10000856_pt1 | contig 40491 bp, 37 predicted proteins | sample 174DNAGHGhighgp2_FD_193483 | JGI IMG/M metagenome (GOLD analysis project Ga0247610, IMG submission 193483) | Sheep rumen microbial communities from Palmerston North, Manawatu-Wanganui, New Zealand - 1742 DNA GHGhigh gp2 | ecosystem: Host-associated > Mammals > Digestive system > Stomach > Rumen...
TCAAAATTAATCCTCCAAGTTCATTGTCAAGTTCTGTTAGAATCACTACAATCACCTCAAGTAGTGATTATATCATGTGGTACATTTTATCTTGACTTAATTGGTACAATTTATTTTGACACATTCAAAAATATGTAATCATAAAATATTTTTATTTATAAAATAATATTTGAGTCATATTTCTTGATAAAATTCGTAGTACTTGGCACTCAGTCTTGAAAAGTGATTATCACTCGATGTGAGTGCACACGATACGCTTTTTGAGTGCCGCCAATACGCAAGAATAGAGCCACCTGTTCACACAAATAGAGCCACTTAATTAAATATATTAGCTTTCTGCAGTAAAATATAGTGAAGGTATGCACTAACATTATCATTCAGGGCTTCACAGGTTCTAGAAAAACGTTCCTTGCTTGTGCTATAGCTAAAGAAGCTTGTAAGAATGATATAAAAACTCTTTATATGCGATTACCTGATTTATTACAAATGAAACAGGAATATACATTAATGCACCGTGATAGAATATATTTAAATAGATTGGCATCTTATAAATTATTAGTAATTGATGAGTGGTTAATTAATGATTTGACTCAAGATGACATTCAATTTTTATTTGAATTATTTGAAATACGATATGATAGATCTTCAACTATTTTTGTTAGTCAGTATAAAACAGCTGACTGGCATACACGTTTAGGTGGTAGTTTACATGCAGATGCTATTATGGATCGTATTGTACATAATTCTATTACTATTGAATCTGGTAATGTTAATATGAGAGAAAGAGTACATAAAAATAATAAATAAACATATAATATGTAAAACATATTTAGCTCATATGTATTCGCTATAAAAATAATAATGAGCCATCCGCTTTTAAAACGGGTGGCTCTATTCATATGTATTAATGGCTCTATTCCCGCGAATAGGTGGCTCTCTAACTGCGAATTGCTGGCGCTATTCAGGCGAAATATTCAAGCTACACTCTAAAATAAAAAAAACAAGCCCAAAAGCTTGCTCCTAAAATAAATATTGCAAATTATTATACCATTGATTATAATATAAGTAGAAGGAAGTCTAGTTGAAAAACAGGCTACTTTGAAGAAATTGTTTATTTAATCATGATAGCACCGTTGGCAGACGGTGTTATTTTTCTATCACGATTAAATGAAAGATAAGAAGAAATTATTTTTTCTTCTTTGTGTGAAAATACCAAATAATAGTAAATACTATATTTAGTATCACACCAATCAAATAAAACATGATTGAATGTCCTCCATTTAGTGTATGGAGGACTTATGCCTTTATAGAAACATAAGCATCACCTCCACCAAATTTGGAGTAGCACCGTAAGTCAACTGACTTCCCATAACCATTATACAATAATATATTTTAAAAATAAATAAAATATAGATTTAAAATCAACAAAACTCAAGTGAGGGATAGAGGTAAGTACTTTAGTTTATCTGCACCCGAAAGCCCGTTAGCCAAAGCTACAATCCCAAACCACAAAAAGAACTTCTTTTATGCATACACTTTAGATTTAATTTCAAATCTTTTAACTTTTTTATATTTTTTACTAAAATTTAATAATTTTCTATAAAAAAATTGCATTTTTTGTTAGAAAATGATATATTCTAAATAAATACAAATCAAAAAGGTGGCGATTTTTATGGATAATATGTTTAAATTATATTTTAAAAACAAAAATGAATATAATAATATATATGAAAATAGATATAATTCAGAAAATACTATTCATTTTCATTTCAAAATAGAAAATGATTATGCTTTTTATTATTATCATAATGAAATTATGAATATTATCTATAACATAAATAAGTTAGATAAAGAAGTATCTAATATTTTAAATATGTTACCTAGTATAGCACGTGAAGAATATAAGAAAAGATCTTTAATTGATGAAATATTCTTTACAAATGAAATTGAGGGTGTAGTTTCTACAAGAAAAGAAATTAGTGAAGTAATTGATGATATTAAATCTAAAGCAAAAGAAAAAAATCGTATTCATAGTTTAGTTCATAAATATCTAATGTTAAATACTAATGATGATAACATAATGAATCTTGAAGATATAAGAAAAACATATGATGAATTAGTTTTAGCTGAAATAGACAAGGAAGACTATCCTGATGGTGTATTATTCAGAAAAGATTTAGTATATGTTAAAGGTAGAACAGAAAAAATATTACATACTGGAGTATATCCTGAAGAAAAGATAAATAGTATCTTATTAGAAGGTTTAAACATTTTAAATGATGACAATATCGACTTATTAGTAAGAGTTGCAATATTCCATTATATATTTTCTTTTGTTCATCCGTTTTATGACGGAAATGGTAGAACTGATAGATATATTTCATCACTTTACTTAAAAAAATATTATAATTCAATAATTTCATATAGATTATCACTTACTATTAAAGAAAGTATCAATAATTATTATGAAGCATTTAAAATGACTAACAGTAAATATAATAAAGGTGATATAACTACCTTTGTTTTTGAATTTGTAAACATTGTTAAAACAGCCTTTGAAAAAACAATTAACTACTTAAGTCAAAAAAGAGCACTTTTAGATGAGAAAAAGAACTTATTAGATGAATTAACTGTAGTTAAAGAAGAAAAGATAAATAATGAATTAAAGAAGATTCTATATATATTAATGCAAGTAGATATATTTGGTGAATATCCTATCAACAGGGTAAACTTAAGTAATGCCACAAATCTATCACTTCCTACATTGAATAAATTATTAGCTATATTAGAAGAAAAAGAACTAATAATCAAAATAAAAGAAAGTAAGGCATTCTTGTATAGTATCAATACTGAAAAGTTTAAGGGTTAAAACATGGATATAATAAAATTATTAAAGAAACAATCACTTCAAACATTATTATATCCAGTAACTAATAATAAAGAGTACAAGAAATATTACATATCTTGGGTATTAAAACATTATCAATTGTAAATACTAAAAAATCTATAATATCTAAAGAAGCTAAATATAATATATATACTGAAGCAGGTCCTGAAATATCTGTAGCAACTACAAAGGCATATTCTTGTCAATTAATTATTTTATATTTGCTTGCGATTAAAATTGCAAAGCTTAAAAATATAATAAATGAAAAAGAATATAATGAATATATAAATGAAATAAGAAGAATACCTGAAAAAATAAATTATATTTTAAATCATAAAGAACAAGTACAAAAATTATCAAATATACTTGTTTCTAAGCATGATGTATTTTTTATAGGTAGAGGTATTGATTATTCAATATGTATGGAAGCTTCTTTAAAGCTAAAAGAAGTAACCTATATACATTCAGAAGCTTATCCTGCGGGTGAGCTAAAGCATGGAACTATTTCATTAATTCATAATGATGTGTCTGTAATAGCTATTACGACAAATAAAAGAATGCATGAAAAAACTGTATCTAATATGATAGAAATAAAATCTAGAGATGGTTCAGTTATTGCACTTACACCTAATGATTTCAATGTTGAAGATTGCTCTAAATATCAAATATATATACCTGAAACTATTGAATTTTTTACAGCATCATTAGCTATTATACCATTACAATTACTAGCTTATTACATAAGCGTAGCTAGAGGAATAGATCCTGATAAGCCTAGAAATTTAGCTAAGAGCGTAACTGTGGAATAAATGCTAGTTTTTATAATCTAGCCATGCATTTTATATGAATAAGGATAAAAGATTAGATATTATGAACCTGAATTAGCTAGATTACAGCATATTGGTGTAGCTGTAATAGATTCTAATGATAAAATATTAGAAATGTCAGAAAAGCCAAAAGGGCCTAAATCTAATTGGGCTATACCTCCATTTTATATATTTAAGAAAGAATGTCTTAAAGATATAAAAGCAGGAATAGAATCAGGATGTAAAACAGATGCTCCTGGAGGATTTATAGAATGGTTTAGTAAGCGTAATGATGTATATGCTTATCTAATGCCAGGTAAAAGAATAGATATAGGTAATCTAGAAGATTATTATAAGATAAAATAATAATGTTATAATCAATATTAGATTGCAATAGCAATAATTCTATTACAGCTATTAACGTATTATATTAGCGTAGCTAAAGATATTAATAATAAAAAGGCCTAGATATTTTGTTAAGAATGTTATAGTGGATTAATATTAAAGATAATTACTATGACCTATGTTATCAGTTTGATTATCTAAGTTTAATTCCTGATAACATAGGTTATATAAAACGATTAGATGAAAATACGTAAATTTGTACGATACCGATAACCCAGGCCGTTGTGGTAATTCCAATGAGTATCTATAACTAGTATATAAAATAAATTTAGATAATTGCTATTCAAGGCTTAATGAAGAGAACAAAAGCTAATATAGATATGCATTCAACATTTGGTGTAATAAAAGAATAAAGTATTATATAATGGAGAAATAATTAGTAAATGAATAATAGAAAAAGAATAGAATTTTGGAATGAATTAAATAAGCCAAGCAACGAAATAGATTTAATGAAATTTGAAAAATATATTCCTAAGTATTTATATAGATATAGAAAGGTAGATTCAAATAGTTTATCAGCTTTATTAAATAATAGATTATATTTTTCTACATCAAATTATTATGATGATCCATTTGATACTTTATTTTGTATTGATAAAACAAAATTAAAAAAAGAAATTATAGCTGTATTAACTAATCCAAATGCACAAGAAGAATTTAATCATTTTCAAGAAAAAACAAATATAAAATATAATTTTGATATAGAGTATGCATTAAAGAATAAAGATAAAATATTTAAATGGATTGATGATACTATAAAGGATATTCAAGATAATTTTAAAAATGGAATATATTCTATTTGTTTCAGCGAAAGTGATTTAAATCAGGACTTATGGTTAAAATATGCTGACAATTATGCTGGATTTGTGATTGAATATGGTGTTGATAGTATAAGAAGTTCTTATAATAATACATATACTAAGGATGACACATTGATAAATAATTGCAAAAATTATTTATATCCAATTGTTTATAATAATAAACCATTTTATGCTAATGATTTATTTAAATGCATTATTTATAGGGTTTTAAAAATGGATTATTTAATTAAGGATTGGAATAGATTCTTATTTGATAGAAGACGTGTTTGTTTAGTAAAAGATAAGTTTCATTCGAATGATAAAGAATGGAGGCTTTTTGTAGATAATATGCCATCATATATTAATGTTGTTCCAAAAGCTGTAATTATAGGTTTAAAAACATCGGATTCTGATAAAGCATTATTATATGAAATATGTCGAAAGAATAAAATTGATTTATACCAAACTTATATTTCAGATGATTATAAATTAAAGAAAAAGTGTTTGATTAAAAATAATAATTGATACAATTATATATGGTGTGAATTAAATTTGAAAAAATAGTTTTATATAATTCATAGAGCAAATGGATAATTAGTTTTTTATCGAGGGGGGCTAATCATGAATAATATATTAGCATTAAATACATGTAATAAATATAAATAATTATTTGATGATGGTCTAATTATGGTACCTGATAATACTTTAACAGATACTATTACAGATATATGGAATGACTATAGAGAAAAGCCATTTATGAGAATGAATGAAACTCATGAAGTAATGTTAAAGGCTGGTAAAAAGTAAGAATCATATCACGTGGTTCTTTACGTGATATCGAAATAGATGGTATTACATATGATAGAGCTGAACAAGCTACTTGTAACATATATGATCCATATGATGAATATATAGATGTTTATTATGTTAATTAAGAAGTTTAAGAGGTGTTTTATATGATTAATTATGCACTAGACGCTAATGAAAAAAATATTAAAAAAACGTTAAAAGACGATAAATTAAATAGAAATAAATGGATATCTAAAATTATAAAATTAATTTCAAATATGAGTAATTCTATTATTGCTATTGATGGAAAATGGGGAAGTGGCAAAACATTTATTGCAAAACAAATGATAGAAATAATTAATGAGAAATTAAATTTAGAAAATAATGAGAATGGAAGTTCATATTTAAGTGAAGTGTCAAACATAGACTTTAATCAAATTGAAATCACATCAAGCTTTGCAATATATTACAATGCTTGGGAGTATGATAATGATAACGATCCTATGAAGTCATTTTTATATTATTTATTAATTTATTTAAAAAGACAATTCAAGTCATCTAGATTTAATGGCATAGTAAAAAATTTATTAATAAACTTCGTAGATAAAATAAGTAATGGCTTTATTAAAATAGATAAAGATGATTCCCCTAGTGAAATTGAAGAAGCTCTTCAAGAAGTTTTAACATCTGAATTTATAAAGGACCAAATAAACAATTTATTTCAAGAATTAAAAAGTGAAAGATGTAATAAACTTATAATTTTTATTGATGAATTAGATAGATGTCGTCCAACTTATGCGCTTAGATTTATGGAATTACTAAATCAATATTTTAGAAGAGATGATATTTTGATTGTTTGTACAATTGATTTATCTCAATTAGCTAATGTTATTGAAACATATTATGGTACTACAAAAAATGCATACTTATTTATTGATAAAATAGTTGATTTTAGATTTGAAATACCAGAAAATAACATTGATTATGAAGTGTATATTAATTATAAAACAGGCGCTTCTTTTCAAAAAATGTATTTATGTAATTATATATTCTTAGAATTAATAAATGAAGAAAAATTGAGTTTAAGAAATATAGATAGACTACTTATTTATGTAACTAATATTTTTTCAAAAAATGCATCTGGAAAAACAGATGATTATTTTTCAATTTTTATAAAACAAGTCATTGTTCCATATATTCTTGTTATGAAATTATATAATCATAATTCATATTTGGATTTTTTTAATAAAGATTTTACAAAAATTATGAGTTTCTTAAAAGAAGAAAAAATAAAAGATAGACTCGATTATTTTTATAGAAATGATAGCAATGTTAAAGATTATAAAAATGATAAATATGAAGAATATTTGGAACATGATTTAAATATTATAGTGGATTATATCAATAAAAAAATTAATTCATTAGATAGTATTTATATTGGAAGAACATACTTAGACGTAAGAGAAATCTTTAATAACATTGATCTACTTTCGTATTATAAAAAAAATTAGCCTTATGAATATTATGCAAAATATAAATTTTCACGATGTCGATAATGAAAATTAAAATGTTGAAGGTTTTATTAAATTATGCTAAAATATAATACACGTTTCTCTGCTTAATATTTGCGAAAATTGAAGAAAGATATATAATAAAATTGAAGGAGGTAATCATTATGGAGAACTTAAAAGTTGTTGCATCTTATATTTGTATGAAGTATCAAAAAGAATATGGTGTTAGAATTGATGAAATGAAATTACACAAATTATTATATTTTTCACAAAGAGAATCTTTAATTCAAAATGATTGTCCTCTTTTTGAAAATACATTTTATGGGTGGAAGTATGGCCCAGTTCTAAAAGAAATTAGAAAATTCTATAGGGATGATGTGTTGGATGAAAAAAACACTTTATCACCAGCATCAATTAAAGTGTTAGATAAAGTGTTTAAGAAATATAGTCTAAAGGATTCATGGAGCTTAAGTATTCTTACCCATGGGGAAATATCTTGGAAGAAATCAAGAATAGGAATTCCAGAAGGCGAAAATGGTGATAATGAAATGAAATTATCAGACATTAAGCTGGATGCCGAAAGAATTAAACAAAGAAGAATAATAAGAAAGCAGTTAGGCTTAGCATAATATGAAAATAACAAAAGAACAAGAAGATATATTGAATTCATTTTCATGTGAAAGATTTAGAAAGAATTCTAAGAACTTTGATTTAATGAAAGATTTTACTAGCTCTAGGGGAACGCAATTAATTAATTATTTGATTACTTTTGGAAAAGATGAGGAATATGAAAATCATACTGCTTATTACATTATAAAAAATAATTATGGCAAACCATTAATGTTTTTTTCATTAAAATGTGGTTCCTTATTTGAGCCATTGACAAGTATTGATGAAAATCCTGATTATCAAAGAATGATTGTTATTCTACAAGCAATTATTAATGTGAAAGATAATCCGGAAAATGTTGCAAAAGCAAATGAATTAATAGAAGGTTTATTTAAAAATAAAAATTTAAATTTTAATGATGCAATTCAATTGATTCATAGGGCTTTACTAAAGAAAAAGGAGGCTTACGCTAGAAAGGGTAAGCAACTAGAGCTTGATGAAATAAAAGAGGAAAATGATAATATAGCAAGAGTTTTACGTGTTCACCCAGGTGTAGAATTAATGCACTTTTGTACTAATGATTCAATGAAAGGTTATTGGAAAGAACTTGGTATGAATAGGCATAAAATGGGAGAAGTGCTTTATTGGTATTTTATTGTTCCTGTCTATGCTGAGATACAAAAAATTGTTGGATGCGAGTATGCATTTTTATTTGCCGCTGATGCTTCTGAAGATGGTTCACTTGTAAATTATTATGATAATATTCTTAAGTTTAAGAAAAAGATGGATATAGGAACTACAAAGCCATTTTATGATTTCGCATGTGAATTTATGTGCCAAGAAATAAATCAGTTTTTGAACGAAAGAGAAATATTTTTAAATAATTTTAATGACGATATTGAAGATGCAGTATAAGATGTTATTTACTCTTATTTATTAACTACAATGATATAAAAACATTTGAAAAGATTATTAAATGTTGGTATAATATTTGTATTGAGAGATCCGGAAACGGATGAAAGACCATCAGGAGATGGTCTTTTAATTTTATTATAAGTCTCATCATTATTTTTAAGCTGATGTTTCTACTAATATGCAGATAAAATCATTTACTGCATATTTTTTATTAAATAATATGCATAAAGAAATTGATTATATGCATAAAAAATAGTAAAATATATGCAGGAAGTGGTGATATTATGAGAAAATATGACTATTCATTCTTAGAAAATGATAAAATACCTGCTAAATTAATAAATTTATTAACAGGTATTTATTCAATGAAGACAAATAATGATATTAGAAAAGAAAACTATCCTAATATATTTACTGAGCTTGAAAAAATAGCTATTGTACAATCTGTTAAAGGTAGTAATGCTATTGAAGGTATTATAACAACAGATGAAAGAATAAATGAAATAGTAAATAATAGTAGTGCACCACTAAATCATAATGAAGAAGAAATAGCTGGATATAGAGATGTATTAAATATAATACATACTAATCATAATAATTTAAATATTTCAGAAGCTAATATATTATCATTTCATGAAATGATGCTAAGAGTTGCTAAACCTAATGTTGCAGGAAAATATAAGGTAGAAGATAATATAATAATGGAAGTAAGACCTGATGGTAGCCGTAGTATTAGATTTAAACCAGTAGCAGCAAGTGATACACCTAAGGCTATGGAACAATTAATATTAGCATATGTAGATGCAAGAGATAATCCTAATATTAATCAGTTATTATTAATACCATGTGTTATATTAGATTTTTTATGTATTCATCCATTTTCTGATGGTAATGGTAGAATGTCAAGGCTTCTAACACTATTACTATTATATAAAGCAGGATTTGATGCTGGAAAATATATATCATTTGAAGAACAAATTAATAAAACAAAAGGATATTATTATGAAGCATTAAGACAATCTTCAATATCTTGGGATACTAATCAAAATGATTATTTCTATTTTGTTTATAATTTCTTACAAACATTATTTAATTGTTATAAAGAATTAGATAAGAGATTTGCTACTGTTAATAGTAAAAAAATAAATAAAACAACAAGAATAGAGGCTACTATTCTAAATAGTGTATTACCTATAACAAAAAAAGATATATCAAATATTTTACCTGATATATCAGTAACAACAATAGAAGTAGTATTAAATAAAATGCTAAAAGAAGGTAAAATTACTAAAATAGGTGAAGGTAGAAGCACAAGCTATATTAGAAAATTATAATTACAATAATACTAAAGAAGGAAGCTGTTAATTATTATACAAGAATTTATTAAATGCTTAAAAGCTTATATAAAGAATGAAAAATTAAATAAAATAGAAATAAGGATTTAATAAAGCTTGCATTAGAACAATCCTTACAAACTATTCAATTACTAAATGACATAAAATAATGAAAGAAGAGATTTATAAATTTCATTAATTGATGATGGTGATAATAATGAATGAACTATGGTTAATATGGAAACAATCGGATATAAAAAGATATAAAATTGGATTATTAACATTAAATAATGATCAATATAAGTTTAAGTATATTAATCCTGAAATAGATGATGCTAAAAAGGCAGGATTTACATTTTATCCAGGTTTTAATGATATTAGTAAAGAATATATTAGTAATTCATTATTTGCTAATATTAAAACAAGATTACCTAATACAAGAAGACCTGATTATAATGAAATATTAAAAAGATATAATTTAAATATTAATTCAACTGTATTTGAAATCTTAGAAGCAACAAGAGGAAGATTAATTACTGATACATTTGAATTTGTTCCTACATTTAATTTAAATATGATTATTTTTGATATTGCAGGAACAAGACATGCAGATGATATAGATAAAGCTAAAAATATAATTGAATTAAATGATAAGATTGTACTTGAAAACGATGATAATAATCCTAATGATAAATATGCTATTAAAGTATATGTATCAAAAGGTGATAATAAATATCATCTTGGGTTTGTACCAAGATATTATACAAAAGAATTAAGAGAATATTTATTAAATTATTCTTATGATGCTTTTATCTCTAGATTAATTTTAAATACAAATATTAAAGATGAAGAAATAAGAGTATATGTTAAGTTAATATTAAAATAATTTTATATATTAATAGGCAACATAGATCAAAATGTATATATGCTATTAAAAGTGTAGAAAAAAACCGAGCAAGTAACCGAGCAAGTAACCGAGCAAGTAACTTGCTTTTTTACCATATATTTTCGCAAAATTATGCTTTTATGTAAAAAAAATGCATCAAAACATAAAAAACGTGCTATACTATATTAGAGGGTGATGGATTATGATTTTAAATATTGAATTTAATGGTTATAAATTTTTTGAAAATTCAAATATATCATTTGTTGCTGATGCAAGAACAAAAAAGCTTTTATGTAATTCAACAGAAATAGATGGAAAAAATGTATTAAAGGCTGTTGGGCTTTATGGTTCTAATAATTCAGGTAAAACAAATATTGTAAAATTGATGTCTTTATTAAAAAATGTTTTAAGTGGAAATGACAAGATTTATTTTAACAACTCTATTTTCGGTGATCCTGTCATGACCAATATTTCTATAATCTATAATAATATGAATGAAAAAGGTTGGTTTAAGTATGAATTTGTTTTCAACAATGAAAAACTTCAATATGAATCTGAAAAATTAACTAATTTATCTTATTATGAAAGTGGAAATACTTTACAAAAGGTTATTTTTGAAAAAAATAATGATGCTAAAATATTAAAAGTATTTGATGAAGATCAGTCAATTTTTTTACCAATTATTCCATCAAGATTACCTTTTTTATATTCGGTTGAGCTTAATTCAGGGATTTTTGAGGTTCTAAAAGAGTATTTAACAGAATTTAAAAAGCTTGCTGAATCAATCCAAATTATAAAAATGTACGATATTCCATTTGAAAACACTTTAGAAACAATGAAGAATAATAATTCCAAGAAGATTTCTTTTATAAAAGAATTCGTGAAAAATGCAGATGTTGCAATTAATGATTTTGAATTTGATAATGATGTAAATGTGGAGTTTGATGGAGAAATTAATGAACAAGCTCTATCAAGATTTTCTAAAATGTCTGATAGATTAAAGTTGATGACTACATATGGAAATGCTAGAGTATCTTCTTTTATCTTTGATTCAACAGGTACAAAGAAAATTGAGTCAATTGCTTCATATATTTATGATGCTCTTTTGGATGGAAAAACATTAATTATAGATGAAATTGATAATGGATTACATTTTAAATTGACACGCTCAATAGTTAGCATTTTTAACAATATGCTTAATACAAAAGGACAGTTATTGTTTATAACTCACGATTTACTATTAATAGATTGTAATAAGTTAATGAGAAAAGATCAAATTTATTTTATTAATAGAAATAGTCAAACGGCAAATCTATATTGTTTGAAAGAAGCAACAGTAAATGAAGGTGGTCCAAGAGAGGTTAACGATATAGTAAAGCATTATAATAGAGGCGAATTTGTTTCAGTTCCTAATCCTAGCTTTATTGATTTGATTGTTGAGGTGCTTTTTAATGATTAATGCCAAAATAAGAATCCATTTTATTTTAGAAGGTTATGAGGAAAATGCTTTATTTGAATTAATTGAACACTTTTATAAAAAAGATAACATTGAAATGACATATAAAAATTGTGAAGGTGGCGGAACTGTACCGGCATTTTATCAAGATGCGTTAGCATCAGATGATTATGATTTGATATATTGCGTATATGATGTTGATTTTAAACCAAATGATAATAAAGCAATGTATAAAATAATAAGAGCTGGTCTATTTAAGGTTCTTGGTGATGAAAATGAAGTAGACAAGGTAAGCTTATGCACCAATCCAAATACTTTATTATTAATTTTGTTAGGATATACTAATTTATCTAATTTACTTGAAATAAAAGCAGATAAAAAATCTAACACAAAATTAATTAGTAAATATTGTGAAAAAATCGGTAATAAGAAAGATTATGATGCATCTGACTGGCAATTGGAATTATTTAAAAATGATTATTTATATAATAATATCGCTTCATTTGATAAAATGTTTGAATCTTGTGAAGCAATTAATGAAGATTATAAAGGTGAAATTGTAGGAAGTAATGCATTACCCATTATTCGTGCTTTAATTATGGGTGATTATGATTTTTTTGAAAGAATAATGAAAGGTGAATAATTTTATGTTGAATTACGATGAAAAACAAAAAGTGAAAGAGATGTTACAAGAGGTATTGCAAGATTTAAATGTTAATCCTATGATAAACATGGCATATTTTCTAAATTCTATTGATGAAACTAATAAGAAAATAAAAAGCTTAGAATCTAAAATGCAAATAATTATACAAAATCAAGCATTGATTGATCAAAAATTAGATATTATTATGAGAAAAATAATGTAGCTGAATATATCAATATATTATATGAAAAATATATGTGATGAATTAAAAGGACTAATTATTATGCAAGAATTTATTAAATGCTTAAAAGCTTATATAAAGAATGAAAAATTAAATAAAATAGAAGATGATAAGGATTTAATAAAGCTAGCATTAGAACAATCCTTACAGACTATTCTATATCCAGTATATAATGAAAAGAGTTATAAAAAATTATATATTGGTTGGGTAATGAAGCAAGAAGAGTTTTTATCAGTTCAAAATGAAATGACTAATATATTTAATGCTAATAATATTAATCATTTATATTTTAAAGGATCTGTATTATGTAATCTATATGATGATATAAGTATAAGAACTAGAGGAGATATAGATATATATGTAGATATAAATGATTTAGATAAAGCAAAGAATTTATTAATAGATAATGGATTTAAATTAGAAGAAGGTGGAGAACCACATAATATTACATTATATAAAAATAATATTATGATAGAATTACATTTTGCATTATTCGATGATAGTCATCCTTTAGATTTAATTAATTATTTTAGTAAGCCATTTAATATAGCACATAATGTAGATAATTGTTTATATGCTTTAAATGATACAGAGCATTTTATATATTGTCTTGCCCATTTTGCACATCACTTAAGACAAGGTGCAGGTATTAGATATATGCTTGATTTTTATTATATGCTAAAGAAAACAAATATAGATTATGATAAGCTACATAGGGATTTAGAATCTTTAGGATTATCTAAGCTATATAATAATACATTAAATGTAATTTATTATTTAACTGATGAAAAGTTTGATGAATTTGAAGCTACTGAAATAGATTATTTTATAGAATATATGCTAAAATCAGGAATTCATGGCTTTGGTAAGGAAAATGAAGGCTCAACAGCACAAGCAGTTGCTCACGTAGATAAGAAAAGATATTTTATGGTTAAGGTATTCTTAACCAATAAGCCATATAGACGTGCAATTTATCCTAAGCTAGGATCTAAAGCTATATTATACCCATTATGCTTAATTAAGCATTGGTGGTATTTGTTAACACATCGCCTAGGAAGCTTGTTTAAATTCTTATTCGGTAAGAATAAGAAGAAGGATTTATACAATAAGCTTGGAATCTAGGATAATGAGGTTTTAGTCATACTAGATAACATACACATAAAGAGCCAACTATAGTAAATTGTTGTCCGCATAATACTATAAAAATATGGAGATAATATGAATAAAATAACAAATGAAAGAATAGCAATAATACTTACACATTTTATATATAGAAATGAAACATATGTTGAAGATTCAAATGCAAGTAATATTATTATGAACGAAGAATTTTATAATAAAGTGTATAAAATTGTTAAAGATAATATTAATTTATTAATTAATAATAAGAATGTCGTAAAAGATTATTTTTCTTTAAAACCTAATAATATAGATATGCATAAATATGAAGAATTAATTATGAAATTAAATTTCTCATCATATATGGGTCATAATTGGAATAAACCAGTTATAGTTAAAGATGAAGTAGATAATGATTATGCTTCCTTTATATTAAATGGAGCATTTAAGAATAATGTTAATAAAAAATCTGTATTTAATGATACAGTTATGAAAGAAATAAATATAGATATATGTAATAGAATATATACAATATTAAAAGTATTTATATAAAGATGGTTACTGTTGTGGTACCAGTTTAGTAGACAAAAAAATAAAAAAGGGTACTAAGATAATTTCATAAGAAATAAAATATGGTTATTAACAGTAAAAAGTAAAATATGGCATCTTTATTTTTATTTATTGAACAAAATAAATATTTATCTTAAAATTTAATTGTAATAATACGATTAACAACAATTGGAGGACCTATGGCAACAATAAAGGATATAACAAGAACTCATAAAACATTTATATACGAAATATATACCAAAATATTTGGATTACCATATGATATTTTCTCAGAAGACTATGATAAATTAACAAGAAAGAAAATGGTAAATGAAATATATGATTTATATAGATATGATTATAAAATTATATATTATGCATTAAATGATAATGATTTAAATATAGTAGATTTAATATATCAAAATAAATATAATCATAAAATGTTTATGGATAATGAATATATTTCTCATTACAATGATTTATTAATATTAGATTGTTTATACTATTCTATTGCTGATGAAATAAAGGATACAGTTAAATTAGCATTAGATGAATATAAGAAGAATAAAGATAAAATAGAAAAGGAAAAAGAAAAATTATATTTAATTGTAGGATTAATAAGATCATACGGAGTATTAAAATATAATGAATTAGAATATTTATTTAAATTATATTTTAATGAAACAATAGATGAATATATTAATTCATTATATGTATCATTAAATAGCTATTATTATGATAATAAATATTTTATCTCTGAAGATTTAATTAATTATGAAGATGATATATTAAAAACTCATTCAAAGGAGTTTAAAACATTATATGATTATGATTATTTAATAACTAGAGGTAAATATTTTTATGATATAAATTCTGATGCTTATAAATTAGTTAAAAATAATAACCAGCTATTATTACTTATTGATTACCATGATAGTATTGCATTATATAAAGGCTTTAATAATGTAGATGGCTTATTAAATAATAATAAATTTTTATTTGATTATTATTTAAAGAATCAAGAAGATTTAGATATATTCTTAAACTTTGTTAATTCTTTACCTGTATTTTTATTAAATGATTATAGTAATAAAAATGTAACTAAAGAAGTATCTGATTTATTTTATTCCTTTATTACAGATTTAATTAAATATTCAGCTAAGGAATTAAAAATGGAATTAAAGCTAGATACTCTAGGCCATGTTGATTCTAATGATTCATTTAATATATTTAAAGAATTAATTAATAATACTAATATTATCGATAAATTCATTTTTGATAATAATTTGAATGATGATCAAATAGAAATGCTAAAGGCCTTAAAAAGAGGAAAATTTGGCATGTTTATAGCATATAAGGATTTAAATGATGGTACTATATTTATAGAAGATGATAAATTATATTTGGTTAAAGGATTATTAACACCAATTAAGGATATTATATATTATATGCCAGCTATTGTTGAAACTGTTATATTCCCGTATAATGGTTATATTTTAACTAATGGAATAATATTAGAACAACCTATTAAATTAGGAAAGAATATAAGTAAGCAATTAAAAGAATTGTATAATAAGAATAAAGAAAAAATTATTAAGAGTTATTAAAATAAAATGAGGCTAATAAATAGCCTCAAGTTAATAAAGATTAGGAATTCCAGATAAATCTCTTTTGTTATATATAATTCTTACTATCCAAATAATATTGTTTTCAATAACATAATGAAGATTATAATTATCTATTATTGCTTTCCTTATGTTTTTAGATCTAGCTAAATCATTTTCTGTAAGTGGATAGCTTAAAGGATAATCTACAATATTATCTATTGTTTTAAAAATATTATTAAATAAATTATTTGCTGCTTGGTGATTACATAAAGTATTTGAGATATAATTTAATATTTTATCTAAATCATCGGTAGCCATATCAGTAAATTTATATTTAGAAGCCATATTTAGCCTTCATTTCGTTATAAACTAAATTACCATCCTTTGTTTTACCATTTTCTAAGTCATTAAGTCCTTCATTGATTGCTTTTGCTTCATATAAATCATTCATTAATTTTTCGAAGCATTCTATATCCATTACAACTAATCTACCATAACCATTTTTTGTAACAAAAACAGGTGCTTTAGTTTCACTACACATATTTTCAATTTTAACAGTATCTTTTAAATCTCTCATTGGAATTATTTGCATATCAACTGCCTCCTTGTGACTATATTATATACTAAATTTAGACATAATTCAACCACACTCTATATATTAAGATAAATTGTATATATAAAAATTTAATATGTGATTAAAACAACCAATTAAACTTGGAAAGAACATAAGTAAGCAATTAAAAGAATTGTATAATAAGAATAAAGATAAAATTATTAAGAGTTATTAAAAAAATACAATCACTTATTTTATTGTTATTTTTATATTGAAATTTATATAGTTTAATTAATCAAGAATAACTAATAATATGATGGAAGGAGGAAGCTTATGATTAAAACGTATAAGACTTTAGTAAAAGGCTGGAAATATTTCGATATAATGCATAAAGATAGAAAAGTAGCTAGAATATACGAAAACGGAAAATGTACAATTTATTATTCTTCTTTCTTACCATATAATATATACCTTGAGAATGGTAATGATATTGATGTAAAAACTAATAATTTAGTTAATTTTTATTATTGGTGTTCATCTAGAGTATTAACGCTAGATAGAAAATATGTAAAAGAAATATTAAACACCTTAGGTGCAACTCAAGCCACAACAGATAAGGATAGAGCGGCAATTGCTATTGCATATCATGGATTAAGCCTATTAGATGTATATTGGATACGCAGTAAAGATGAAAAAAGAACATTTGCTGAATTAAGTATCTATCGCCATTCACTATCTAATGCTTTTATTGATTTATGCTTAAGAGGTAGAAGCATTACAGCAAATAACAGCGAATTATACGAATCAAGAAACCAAGCAGCTGACCTAAGTACTCCAGGTGTTGCCCCTAAAGCTTGGGTTAGAAAAGATAATAAATTCTATTTGCTAAAAGATGGTGATTTAAGAGATGTTGAAGCTGAATTGCTTGCTTCAAAAATTATTAATTGCTTTAATGTAAAAAGTGTATTATATGAAGAAGAATTGTTTCAAAATATAAAAGTATCTAAATCATCCTTAATTACATCTGAAGATATAAGCATAGTTCCTGTAGAAGCAATAGACATTTATTGTATAAATAAAGACATTAATACATTTGAATATATTATAAAAAAAGATAAATATAATTATTATATGATGAATATTATTGATTATTTAATTGGTAATATAGATAGACATTGGAATAATTGGGGATTTTATGTAGATAATAAAAAAAATAAATTATTAAATTTATATCCATTAATGGATTTTAATAAAGCATTTCTTGCTTATGATTCAATAGATGGATCTCTTTGTTTACCAATTAATTCTTTAACAAATAAGAGAATATCCCAAAAGGATGCAGCGATTGAAGCTGTAAAAAAAGTCGGATTAAACCAAATAGAAGAAATAGATTTAAAATGGTTTAAAGATGAAAAAATAAAGAAGATGTTTTTGGCAAGATTAGAATTATTAAAATCTATTAAATAAAATATCTTTATTAATTATAGGCGGAGTTGAAGCTCTGCCTTTTAGTATTTAATATATTCTTATCAGACATTAGATATATTAACGCTTGTAATAAATGGAGTAATTTCTATTCTATAGTTGAAGATAATTCAATAGAATTCTATATAACTATAATTAATCTAGAATTTAAAGATGCAGGAATGTTTGATAAATTAGATTATGAATTATTTATAAATACATTAAATGATATATTTTATGTCAATGATTTATCTAGTTATTATAAGTTAGATAATAATTCTAATACTTTAATTAGATTAACTAATGCTCTATTTAGAGTATTAGAAGCATCAAATAGACTAAAGAAAATATATTCTATAAAAAGCGGATAACCGCTTTTTTGTTGTTTATAAATATTATTAGTGGTAAAATGTTATTATGTTTTTAAAGGGAGTATTAATAATATGTTTAATAATAAAATAATAAGTAAACTTAATACTATTATTAATACTAAGTTTTTTTATGATGTATATTTAATTATATTATCCTTAATAACTATATTAGGATATTTATTTAATCCCATATTAGGAATGGGATTATTAATTATATTATCAGTTATTATGCTAATAATAACAAATGATATGAAATATATTATTCCTAATATGCTATTTATTATATTTAATATCAATAATGGATTTAAAGTAGATGAAATTCCTATATTTTTAATTATTTGTGTAATTATTATAATTATTACACTATTATTGTTTATAATTAAAAATAAGGTAAATAAATATAAAATGAAATCCATTGTAGGCTTTATTGGTTTAGCAATAATAGAACTTATTCCAATCTTTTGGAATAAGACTATAAATGGAGACAATAAAGCCTTATATTTTTTATATTTTGGTAATTTAGGATATTTATTAATTTATTTTTTCTTTTCTAATGGAATTAGAAGTGAATCTATTAAATATTTAGCTAAATCATTTTCTTTTTTATTAATTATTTTATGTGTAGAATGTACTATTAAGGTAATTGAATTAAAGGATACTGTAGATAATGTATTTAAGCTAGGCTATTTTGTAGGCTTTGGTGTATGTAATGAAGCTGTAATTATGATATTAGTAGCATTACCTTTCTCTTTTTATTTAATAACTAAAGAGAAGAATGTAGTATTAATAATATTTGAAATATTTAAAATAATACTAGGAATAATAGGTGTTATATTAACATTCTCCAGAGGAGGATATATATTCTTACCTATTGAAATAGGGTTATTAACTATATTATTAATAATATTTAATTATAAAAGAAGTGGATTTAAATATTTCTTTTTAGGTATTGTTACTGCATTAATGCTATTTATTATCATTAAAGCAGATGATATACCATCATTTAATAATAATGTTATTAATGTAGTATTTTCTAATGGATTAAGTGATAGTGGTAGATTTAAATTATATTCAGACGCATTTAATATATTTAATTCTAATGGATTAAATATGATATTAGGATCTGGTATAGTATCTGAGGTAAGAGGATTAGCTACAGCCTATGGATTCCAAGAGAATGCGGTAGTAATATACCATTCTACATTATTTGAAACATTAGTAATTGGTGGATTAGTAGGATTTATATTCTTATTAATAATTATTAAAGATAAATATGTATCATTATATAAATCTAATAATAAAGAATTATTTTGGTTTTTATTAGTAGGATATATATTAGCAGATATATATGGAATGGCAGATAATACTTATCATATGTATTATTATATGATTGCCATAAGTATAATAATGGCATGTATAGATAGTGATAATTATTATAATAATAAAGAAATAGATTATATGAAATTATTTTAATATTATGTATTAGGAGTAATTCTAGCTTTTATTTTTTAATATACAAATAATTTATGTATTAAAAATATAAGGGAAATTGCCAAAAATGATGAAAAATGGCAAATTCCCCCAGGAATATAATATCTGTTTGACAAAAATTCACAAACTGGTGAAAATGCAAAAATGACACGATTGTGAAAAATATAATTGGCAGTTTTAATAATATGGTACGATAGCAAATTTTGTTTCTTAATTGCTTGTTTTGAACAAAAAATTCAAAAATGGTAGTTAAGCAATTGAATAATGGTGAAAATAAGGTTATAATATAAACAAATAAGAAATGGAGTTGACTATTATGCTAGTAGAATTTAAAGTAACTAATTTTAGATCATTTAAAGAAGAAACAACATTATCAATGAAAGCTAGTACTAGAGTAGATGATAATGAATTTTTTGAATTAAATACCTTTGAAGTATTAGATAATATATTACCAAATGAAAATAGATTAGTTAAAACAGCTACTATCTATGGACCTAATGCGTCTGGTAAATCAAATGTTATAAAGGCAATTAAATACATGAGAGATGCTGTTATGCTATCAGGTGCTTTGGATGTGTTAAAGCATAATGAGCCATTTGCATTTATATCACCAAATAATAAAGAAACAGTATTTGAAATGTCATTTATTGAAAATAATATTTATTATGAATATTCATTTAGAATAAAAGATAATATTATTACAAATGAAAAATTATATAAAAGAATAGAAAGAAAAACATTAGTCTTTGAAAGAACTAATGAATCTGTTAAAATTGCAGGGATTACTGCAGCTGTTGGAAATATAATAAAGGTAAATCCTACAATTTTATTTTTATCACAGGCTAAAAGCTATTCTTTAGGTTCTACATCAATTGATTTTAATAATGCATTTAATTGGTTTTCTAAATTAATTATTGTATTTGAAGAAAATAGAAATCTATTAACTATATACGATAATCAAAAATATATTACTCAAGCATTAGATATATTAAAAATGGCTGATATAGGTATTGAGAATTTCAATGTTTATAAAGAAAAAATAGAATCAGGAAATCCATCAACTATACCAACAATTGATTTATCTAACCCAGCTCAAATAATGAAAGAGAATAATGTCTATAATACAATAGATATTGAAACATATTTTAATGTTTACAATGAATTAGGAGAAATATCAGGTAAAAAGGAAGTATATTTATTAAAGAATATAGGATTTCATAGTGAAGGAACAAAAAGATTATTAATGTATTTAGGATGGATATTAAAGGCATTAAATGAAGGTAATGTTATTTTAATAGATGAAATAGATTCTAAATTACATTTCTTGCTTGCTGATTATATATTAAGAAGCTTTAATTCAATTTCTAAGAATTGGTATAATGCACAGCTTATTTGTACAGCTCATAATTTATTATTAATGGATGGAGATATTAGAAGAGATGAAATATATTTTACAAGTAAGATGCCAAATGGAGAAACAATGCTTAAATGCTTAGCTAAATTTAAAGGCGTATTAAAAAAAGATTTATTTAGTAAAAATTATTTATTAGGCTTTTATACTGAATTGCCAAATATGAAGGATTAATAAAGAAATAGTGTAGTATATATTTAAATATATGATATTTTAATAAAATATTATAAAAACTGTTTAAATGTAATAAAAGCACCTTGATAATTGACAATATATATGATAAAATGTTTTACATAAGAAAGCGTTTTTAAAACGCGTTTTATTCTTAAATTAAGGAGAAAGGGAGAAAAAACAAAAATGAATAAAATAAAATTATTTATTGCATCTATGTTAGGTGCAATAGCATTAGTGTTTGCTTGTGTACTTGGTACGACTATTAATGCTAAGACTATCAGTAGTACATTCGTTTTTTCAAGTAACTTACCTGATTTAGCAAAGTATTCAAATAATACAGCGCCTTCAGCTGATGTTACAGCAACTGATAGTGATACTAATGAAAGTATGACTTTAACTATTTCAAATTATTTTACAGGTGGTACTATTAAATACTCAAGTAATAACTATTTGAATAGATCTGGATCATCTGCAAATGAATATGCAGAATTTGTTTTTACTACGAAGGGAACAGGTAAATTAACACTTTCAAAATTTACAACTCAAAGTGATTCTAAGTATGCAACAATAATATTAACTAGAACTGTAAATGCGGTTGAAACTGAAATATATAATTCTAGAATTGCAGCTAAAGATAAAAATCAAGAATATGCATTATCTGCCGCTGGAACATATGATTTAAAAATTTGCGGTGATTCCACTCAATCTTCAAGTCTGAAATTTGCTTCTATGACAATCACAGATACATATGATGATGGTCAAGCAGAAGCAACTAAATATGATGTTTCATATAATAACAATGGTCATGGTGACTCAGTTAAGACAATTAATGTCTCTAAATTAGTCGCATCTAGTTTACCTGAATTAAGCGCTGCTGGTTTTAATTTTGGTGGTTGGTTCTATGATAATAACACATTTGAGAATGAAGCAAAAGTTGGCGATGATATTACTGAAGCTACAGTATTATATGCAAAATGGACTGCTGTTGATCAATATGCTGTAACTTACGATATTGATGGTAAAACTACTTCATCAAATGTAAATGCAGGAACAATCATTACACTAAATACAGCTCCATCAAAGGCTAATGCTGCTTTTAAGGGTTGGTCAGATGGCTCAGTGACATATGACGCAGGTGCATCATATACTGTTAATACAGCTGTAACATTTACTGCAACATGGACAACATTTGTTGGTGGCAATTCTACAAGTTTTGTTGGCAGTGATTTATATGGTACATATCCAAATACTATTTCTAATCAAATGGTAGTTAATGGCACAATTTTTACAATTTATGCTGATTCTAGTAAGACTGTTACATTAGATAATACAAAAATTACTTTATCTGATGGTTCTACAGAAATATTAGGTAGAGTAAAACTTGGTGGTACTGCTGATTTTGATACACCATTAAGAGTAATTGGATTTACAGCTCCAAACAACGGAACAATTAATGTTGAATTTGTTTCTGGTTCTAGCAATAAATCTAGAAATCTAATTTTAAAGGATTCAGCTGGTACCCAAATTGCTTCTGTATCAAATAGTAGCGGTTCAGATGCTGTTTTATTAAGCGCAAATGTTGAAAAAGGTAAAACATATTATATAGGTTCTGGAGATAGTGGTATTAATATTGGTAAGGTTGAATTTGTTGTAGCATCAACTTCTGAAATTGCTGATTCAGTTACATTAGCATTTAATAAACAATTTGATGAAGATGGTTCTAAAGCTACTAAGCTACGTTTCATTGGAACAATTGAAGGATTAGCACCAGCTGATTATAAAAAGATTCATTCAATTACATTTACATTTACATTTAATAATAAACCAAGAACTTGTGAAGTAACTGAATTATATAAGAGTATTACTGGAATTGATGGTTTTGCAGCTGCTAATAATAAGTTATATTTTGTATATCAATTAGATCATGTTAATAGAGAAGAATACAAAAAATTATCATTAACTAATTGTAAGTTAACAGTTGTATTTATTGATGATTCTTCTAAGGAATTAACTTATGGTACTGATGGAACTATTGCATTACCTGATGATTTTGATAGCTACTATGTAGCGTAGGAGGATTGAAAATATGAAAGAATATATTAAACCTACTATTGTAGATGAAAATATTGAATTAGATGATATCATTGCTGTATCTGGAGTATCTAAATTGAGCTCTCCAACTGATTCTCATAACATTTCAACTACTCCAACAAATGATCATACTGATCTATAAAAATAATAGGATGTCCTAGCGACATCCTAATTTTCTTAAAGAGGTGAATTGTTTTGAAAAAATTATTATTAATATTTTCTATCTTAGGATTATTAGTTTTAACAAGCTGTGATGATAATAAATATTATTTTGATTCTGATGGAGATAATGCTCCTACATCAGAAACTAGTAAAACTACTACAGAAGAAGGAAATTATGATGAACCATTACCCGAGTTAGATGATGATTCTTGGCATGGAACAGTGGATTAAAATATTAATATAATATTTATAAATAAATCTTTATAAGAAAATATAGCCTCATACTAGATTGCTAATGAATCAAGTATGGGGCTTTTATTATAGGAATAAAAATGTATCAATGATACAAAAATGTTGCTATTATATATTTATAATGCTATAATAAAAATGTATCAATGATACAATTATTATGAAGGTATAATTTTATGATTCAAAATATTACATTAAGTCAATCTCAAAAGAAAAAGTTAATAGATGAATTATTAATTAATATTAAGAATTTAAATTATCATATTGTTAATAGAGCAGATTTAAAAAACAAATTATTTATGTATAAGTATAGAATAATTAATGAGAAAGGTGCACAAATAATATTAGAGAAAATATCTATTAACAATTTAATAAGTGTCGAATATGACGATGATGTAATTCAGTATGGTACTGAAGAAGTTGTTATTTTCCATATTAATTGTAAGTTAACAGATTATCATGGCGATGATAACGAAGTAAAGGTATATGTGAAAATTAAAAATAAAAAAGATAATATACCAATTATTTCATTACATGAATGTGATTATTAGGAGGAAATTATGAAAAAAATATGTTATTGTCCTGTATGCCAAACGAATAGAGAATTTGTTATTGTTAAAAATAATATTCATTGTGTTGAAAATGATATTAGCTTTGAATTTGAGGAAAGCATTGCCAAGTGTAGCATATGTAATGAAGAATTATTTGTAGAAGAAATTAATGAAGTAAATCAAAAAGCATATGAAAAAGCTTATAGAGATGCTTCCCTTATAATAACTAATGATGAAATTAATGAAATAATAAATAAATATAGAATTTCAAAAAGAAATCTATCATTAGTATTAGGCTTTGGCGAATTAACAATAACTAGATATCTAGATGGCTATGTTCCAATTAAAAAGAATTCTGAATTATTGAAGGATGTATTAAAATCTCCTGAATTATATTTAAAATATTTAAATAAAAATAAATCATTAATAAAAGAATCTGTGTATAAAAAAAGTAAGAATCAAATTGATGAATTATTAAATATAAATGAAAATGATCAATACATAGAAGATGTTGCAGAATATATTATTAAAAATAATGAAGAAACCACTAATCTAGTACTTCAAAAATTATTATATTATACTGAAGTTTTTTATATGTTATTTAAAAATAAAAAGCTCTTTAAAAGCGCCTGTGGCGCATGGGAACATGGACCAGCCTATGGTAGAATTTATTATGAATATAAGGAATTTGGAAAAGAAGCAATTGATAAGGATTTTGATGATTCAGATTTAGATGGTGACATAAAAAGTTTATTAGATGAGATAATAAAGAATTTTGGAATATATAGTGGAAAAGTATTAGCTTATTTTACGCATCATGAATCACCTTGGAAATATGCTAGGGATAATAATCTTCCTATAATTAATGAAGATTTAATTAGAGAATTAGCTAATAATATTAAGAAAGAATACGATATTAAGAATTATAATGATATTAGTAAATATAGTAATAAAAAATTAGAAGAATATAATTCAAATATATAAATTTATTATTAAAAATCCTTTTGTTCAAGAAATATATAATCCTAGTTTATAAATAATATGATATAATACTTATGTATTACTTAATGAGGAGAATATTATGAAAATTAATGAATTATATGATTTAAATCATACACTAGCTAAAGACTATTTATCTAAATATACATATCCATGGGAAGCTTTAGCTGGAATAAAGGATTTTATTATAAACTTAGGTAAATCTTTAGATAAGAATGAATATACTGAAATAAAAGAAAATGTATGGGTACATAAAACTGCCAAAGTATTTGACAGTGCATACCTAGGTGCTCCTTGTATCATAGGAGAAAACACAGAGGTAAGACACTGTGCCTTCATTAGAGGTAGTGCCCTAGTAGGAAACAATTCTGTAGTAGGTAATTCAGTAGAATTAAAAAATGTAATTATATTTGATAATGTAGAAGTACCACATTATAATTATGTAGGTGATTCTATATTAGGATATAAATCACATATGGGTGCTGGATCTATTACATCTAATGTTAAATCAGATAGAACATTAGTAGTAATACATGGAGATACTAATATAGAAACTAATATTAAGAAGGTAGGAGCCTTCTTAGGTGATTTTGTAGAGGTAGGCTGTAATTCAGTATTAAACCCAGGTACAGTAATAGGAGTACATACTAATGTATATCCACTATCTAGTGTAAGAGGAGTAGTACCTGCAAATTCAATTTATAAAAATGGTAAAATAGTACCAAAGAGATAATAAATGAAATAATGGGTTATCGTTTTTTCCGATAACCCATTATTTTTCTATATCTTCTTAGTATATTCCTTTAACCATTCAACCTCTTCAGGAGATAAAGAAGGAGAAACAATATCAAATACCTTTTGATGATAATTATTTAACCAATCCTTTTCATCCTTAGTTAATAATGTAGGTTTTATTGCGTCTAGGTCAATTGGACAATATGTTATTGTCTCAAAGCCATAGAATGTTCCCCATTCATTAGTTTCCTTTTCAACACATAATAATTCATTTTCTGTTCTAATACCATATTTGTTTTCTAAATATATACCAGGCTCATCAGTAGTAATCATACCAGGAACAAATTCATGTGAATCATTTCTTTCAGGAACAATCTTCCATCTAAATCCATTAGGTGCTTCATGAACTGATAATAAATATCCAACACCATGACCTGTACCACATTTATAATCTATACCTAGCTTCCAAATAGGACCTCTTGCTAGAATATCTAGATTTAATCCATTACAGCCTTTTAGGAATACTGCTTGATCTAGAGCGATAACTGATTTTAGGACAGTAGTAAAATGTAGCTTCATTTTATCTGTTATTTTACCTAATGCGAAGGTTCTAGTAATATCAGTAGTACCCTCCATATAATGTCCACCGCTATCTACAAGCAAGAATCCTCCCTCTTCTACCTTAGAGCTAGATTCTGGGGTTGCAGAGTAATGCATCATAGCTGCATGCTCATTAAATGCACAAATTGTATTAAATGATAAATCAACAAAGCCTTTATTCTTTTTTCTTAGCTTTTCTAAATAATCAGATAATGATAATTCAGACATTTCAGCCTTACCAAAATTAGTTTTAAGATAATACATAAACTTAGTCATGGCAACACCATCACGCTCATGTGCTATTTTAATATTTTTAATTTCAGTAGGATTCTTTATTGCTTTCATTAAAAGAGTAGGATTTTGTTTGTTAATGATTGTATTATTTTTATTTAATAAAGAATTATATAATTCATAATTAATCTTATTATAATCAATTAAAATTCTTTTATTTTTAAATTGCTTAATATAATCATATATTTCATTATATTCCTTTAATATAATATCATTTTCATTTAAATATTTTTCTACTACTAAATCTACCTTCTTATTATCTGTAAATAATGTTACAGTTTGAGGAGTAACAATAGTAAAAGCTAAAAATACAGGAGTATGTAATACATCATTACCTCTTAAATTAAATAGCCATGCTTGATCCTCTAAAGAAGATATAATATGACAATCGATATTATCTAAAGCTAGCTTTTCTCTTAATTCATTTATTTTTTCTTTATAATTTTTACCATTAAAATATCTTGCTAGCTTATAAATAACAGAAAATGGTAATTCAGGTCTGTTATTCCATACTAAATTAACTAAATCAATATTAGAATTAATTATTACCTTTTCAGGTAATTTTTCTTTTAATTTTAATACATCAGTAGTAGACATAATCTTTCCATCAAAGCCTAATGTTATATTTTCTTCCTTACTATAGTATTCAGCTAAGAATTCGCTTATATCAGGAACTCCTGGTTGACCCATTTTCATTAATTCAATTGGCTTACCCTCAATTTGATTAGCTGCCTGAATATAATATCTACCATCAGCCCATAAATAGCCCTTATCCTTAGTTATTACTAATGTACCTGCAGAACCGGTAAATCCAGATAAATACGCTCTAGATTTGAAAAAATCACTAACGTATTCGCTCATATGATAATCTGATGTAGGTATTATATATGCATCAATATTATTATCTTGCATTTTCTTTTGAAAAGTTGTTATTTCATTCATATAATAAATCACCATTAATAATTATATCTTATTTTTAAAAATAATAGAAGAATAAATCATAAAGTTAATGTTAAGAAATGAATAGGTGTTGTTATTGGATGTGTACCCAAAATTGCGATTTTGGTATACTGTAGTATACTAAAATGAAGATAATAGGTACATTAGCAGAGAAGTGTAAAATTAGAATTTTAAATAAAAAGTTGGAAAATTCCCTAAAATACCCTGTTTTGTGGTTGGAAAATTCCTAAAGCTAGTTTATATTATAATTAATAACCTAATAAGGAAGTGATTTTGAATGGTTTTAAAAAGAAAAATAGAGTTAAAGCTAGATGAATGGTTGAATTCAAATCTTGGTTTATTAATGTATGGACCAAGACAAGTTGGAAAAACATATATAATAAACAAATATATTAATGAACATTTTGAAAGTCATTGTTATATAAATTTATATAATAATGTAGATGCTATAACATTAAAGATGGATATGTATTTCACAATGACAATTTTATAAAGAACGATAATATCTTATATTTTCCAATTTATGAAATAGAATTTTTGAAAAATAGACAATAATATAAAATTATTTTTCTTTAAATATCAATTGTTATAGAAACATAATTATTGTATAATTAAAGGCGAACAAAAATGAAGGGAGGCTTTATAATGGATTGGGGTATTACCGGTTTAACTGATATTATAATTATTTTATTAGGTATCCTAATGATTGTAGTAGGCTATAAAAAAGGATTCATGAATAAAGCATTATCCTTTGTAGGTGGTATATTATTATTTGCCTTTGCAATATTTTATTCAACTCAATTAGCTGGTGTATTTAAATCATCAGGATTTATATATAATGGTATATATGAATCTATGTTAGCTAAAGTAGAGCCTAAGCTAAATGATAGCTTTGCGGTAACATTGGAATATGGACTTGGTATACCATCATTTTTAGCAACTATTTTAGCATTCCTAATGGGAAATCCTGCTAAGGGATTAACTGCAGCAGAAACTGCTGATATAATAGCTACTAAAACTGTAGTATTAATTTCATTTTTGGTTTTATTTATTGCAGGATTAATAGTTTTAATTATCCTAAGAGCAATAACTAAATCATTAAGAGAACAAAGTGTTATTAGAGTAATAGATGGTATATTTGGTATTTTCTTTTATTTAACTATTTATGCAGCTATAATATTAGCGGTATTTTTCGTATTTGATTTAATATATAAGAATGCTCCTGATAGTAGCTTCTCTAGCTGGTTAGCAGTAGATTTACAATTAAATGATCCAAATAAATTTAGAATTGGTAAATATTTCTTTGAAAATAATTTCTTAGTTCAAATTAAAGAAGCTATATTTGGAAAATAGAATAATAAGTATTAAAAGCGTGTAATTTCTAGCGAGATTACACGCTTTTTCACATTTTATAGCCTATTTTTCATATTAATAGAAAATAAATATAAAATAATATATTATTTAGGCATGGATTGATATAAAAATATTGAATTTTATAATCGAGTTGCAAAAATAATTTTTTTATGCTATTATAGATGTATAGATTACGTTATTATTAAAATTTTATTAGGGAGAAAGAGCATTTTTTTAATTATTTTAAAAGTTTTTTTAACTATATAAAATTTTACAATCACAGGTTATTAAGAAATTATATAAAATTATTATTTCTTTAATATATAAAAGCAGTTACGATGTACCAGTAACTTAAAAAATATTTAAAAAGGAGAGTATAGCCTTGGGTACATAAGGTTATACGAGTATAATTATGAAGAAGAAAATAGGATTGATTTCTTTACTTATGGCAGGTACTGCAGCCGTAGCACTAACGGGTTGTAGTAACAATGACGCACAAGTAAAACAAAATGAGGATAGTATTGCATCTGTCCAAAAGCAAGTAAAGACATTACAAGAAAATCTAGATGCTGCAAAAGCTGCACTAGAGGAATCACTTGGTAAGATTAATTCTTATCTTGAAATTGAAAAGGTTACAACAAGTGGTGACGCATTAGCATCTATTAGAAAGGAAATTTCTGCATTAGAGACTAAGTCATCTAAGGCTGTTACTGATGCAGTAGCTGCATTAGAAACAAAGCTTACAACTTTAGAAACATCTACTAAAGCTGCCCTTGACGCTGCAACTGGTGAATTAATTAAGGATGCAGAGGATAAGGTTGTTCCTATTCAAACTCAAATTAATGAGATTAATGAAGACATCGCTGGATTAGGAGATACTTATGCAACAGATGCTGAATTACAAGCAGCAATTGACGCCGTTAATGCTGCAATGGGTGATTTAGTTAAGGAAGATGATAAGGTTGTTCCACTTCAAGATCAAATTAAAAAGATTAATACTAATATTGGTAATTTAGGTACAGCTTTAGAATCAGTTAATACTGCACTTACTAACCTTGGTAATGCTGATATAGAATTACAAGGTCAAATTACTGCTGCAGTTAAAGCTCTAGATGATTATAAGGCTGAAGTAGCTGAAACATATGCTAAGCTTGCTGATTTAACTAAATTAGAAGGCGATTTAACAACATTAATTAATAATACAAAGACTGCATTAGAAACTACAATTAATAATACAAAGACTGCATTAGAAACTACAATTAATACAAATAAGACTAATGCAGAGCAAGCAATTGCTGAGGCAAATGCAACAATTACTACTGCAAAGAATGATTTAACAACATTAATTACTAATACAAAGACTACATTAGAAGCTTCAATCGCAACAAAAGCTGTTCAGGCTGATGTTACCAAGGCATTTGAGGATGCTGCAAAGGATTTAGCAGATTTCGAAGATGAAGTTGAAGAAACTTACGCTACAAAGGCTGCATTAGAAGAGGTTACAAAAATATTAGAATCTGATTATGTATCAAAAGAAGTTTATGTTGAAGCAATCGCAGCATTAAATGCAGCAATTGGTAAAGTTAAGACTAATGATGAGGGTGTTATTTCACTTCAAAAGCAAATCGATAACTTAGAAGCTGCTAAAGCAACAATTAAAGCTTTAGAGGATTTAGAAGCTCAATTCGCAGAAGATAATGAAGCAATTGCTAAGTCAATCGCCAATTTACAAGCACAAGTTGGTGAAGTTAAAAAAGATGAAGATGGAAAGACAATTATTTCACTTCAAACTCAAATTGATGATTTAGCAGCAAAGATTGGTGAAATTACTGCTACAGATAAAGATGGAAAACTAATGTCACTTCAAGCTCAAATTGATGAATTAAGAATTCAAATTGGTGACTTATCTGCTAGTGAATTAAAAGATCTTAAGGCTCAACTTACATTTGATTTACAAATGGCATATGCTAACTTCAAAGATACAATTACTGACAAGGAAAAAGAATTACGTGAAGTTTATGGAGTAGATACAACTGACTTGTTTACAAAGATTTCTAGAGACTTTGATCATGAAATGCAAGGCTATTTAGCTAAAGGTAATACTTATATTCTTTTAGCTAGTACAAAAGAAGAAGCAATCGCAGCTGAAGAAGAATATGCAATAAAGATTGGTAACTATATTAACCCAGCATTATTCGAAATTAGTAAGCAACTTAATTTAGAAAGAATTAAGAGTGCTAACTTAAAGTATATTGGCGACATTAGTGATACTAACTCTATAAGATATACATACGCAAAAGAAGTTGAAGATACAGCGTGGTTTACAGATGCAGATATTCAAGAATTTGAACCAGAAGAGTATAAGGCAGCAACTGAAGCTAAAGATGCTGCAATGACATTATCTGCTGATAAGGCTATTGCTATTAATGCATTTTTAGAACAATATAATACAGCAAAGAATACTATTACTGCTGAATTTACATTACCAGATCCTGTAAATCCTAATACATTCTATTATAAGGATGAAGATGCTGCAAATAAATTCATTGCATTATTAGATACAATTAAAGGCACTTTAAAGCAATATGACGATTGTACTAATGCAAAGATTGAAAATTTAGATCCATTTACTGGCAATAAAGGAAAAGAAAAGGATATTACTGATTTAGATGATCAATTAGAAAATGATACATTATTAATTAAGTTTGTATTAGCTGAAGCAGCAGATTACTTAAAAGTAAACCAATATGTTGATACTACTTATAAATATATTCAATCAAATTATAAGAATTTAAATTTCTTAAAGGATGATGAATTATCAACAATTAAAACTAAGCTAATTGATGTTATTGGCATTGATAATTATGCAGCACTTAAGATTACTGTAGAAGAAACTACAAGACCAAGAACTTCTGATGATTTAAAGGCTCAATTTGATGGAGATATTGCTAAACTTGACTTAATTAATGAACAAGCTAGTGGATATAATTCTTCAGTTGGTGAAGCTAGACAAGCTGTTACTTATATCAATTATGAAGATGCTGATCCAACAAAGACTACAAAGTTAGTATACGTATCTAACTTCAATATTGGTACTGAACAAGAACCAGTTTATGCAATTAAAGACTTAGAAGATAAAATTTATGCTGTTCCAAAATTAGCTACTTATCTTGCTGCACCTGTTGAAAAAACAGATAATGAAACTAAGACAATTTTAGATTTAGTTGCTGATGATAAACTTGCAATTGGAACATTAGTAGATCAAGGAAAAGATTTCAATACAACTTTAGCCTATGTAGTCGAAAAGGTTGACGCTATTAACGATGATAGTAATTACTTATCTATTAAAGCTAAAGATACTGCAAACCAAACAAAAGAGCTTACTGATATTGTTGATAAGCTTACTGCAGTTCCTGTATATACAAATTATGTTGAAAATGAAAAGTATAAAGCTAATATGTCAGCAGATCAAGCAAAGATTGATTTAGTAATTGCTGAAGCTAATGCATATAATACTATATTAAAGCTTGTTGAAGATAAGATTACAGCAGTTAAGGCATTAGCATATATTGGAAAGCCTGCTACACCAGCAGATGGAACATCTGAAGAAGAAAAGATTATTGTTGAATTTAATAAGATTGCTAAATATGCAAATTATATTAATGAATCAACTGTGACAGTTGGTGAAGGCAATGAAGCTCAAGAAGTATATATTTATACACAATCTAAAGAAACTGATACACAAGCTATTAACTTATTATTCGATCAAGTTGAAACATATAATAATATTAAGAAGTTAGCAGCAAATTCAGTTGCAACAGTTACTGCATTAACTAATATTACTGATACTGAAAAGACAGATATTGTTACATTAATCAATGGTGTTGCAAAATATGCTAATTATGTAGGAAACAACACAATTGTTGGTGAAGGTGATGAAGCTAAATATTCTTACTTATTAGTTGAAGAAGAAGATACAGCAAAAATTAAATTAATCGTTGCTCAAGCTAAGGCATACGACGAAGTTAGAGGTTATGCAAAAGCTAGAAATATTGTTGATAATAAGATTGAATTCTATATTGACACAGAACAAAATATTATTAATGCTAAATTCATTAAAGAAGATGAACAAACAGCTATTAATGCATTAATTAATGGTGTTCCTGCTTATGCTAATTACATTAATGATAAATTAACAACTGATAAGATTGCTGAAAAAGTTGCAGCAGATAAATTAGCAGTTGATAATTATGTAACAGCTGTAGGAGGATATAATGGTATTTTAGGTTATATCAATGCTGATACAACAGGTAAGAAGGCAGTAGTAGATGGTATTTTAGCAAATACCCAACAAGAAGCTAGTGAAAAATCTACTATTACAACTGCGATGACTGGTATTCCAGTTTATAAGAATTACTTTGGCACTGTAAAAGTTGAAGAAACTACAAGACAATTGACAGCCGAAGAAATTCAAGCACAAGCATTAAAGGATAAGGCTGCAGTTGATTTATTAGTTACAAGAGCACAAGTATTCAAGGATATTTACGATGCAGTTAATGCTCCTGATGCTAAAGATGGTCTAGTTGCTTATATCGACGGATTATCATCTGGATATACTGCTGATTTAAGTAAGGGTCAATTTACAACTGAATTAAAGAATAAATTTAAAGCTCAATTTACTGATTTAGCAGTTGCTGCTAAGTTTGATGAAGTAGTTAAAGACTTTACTACAGATGCAGACTTTACAGCATATAAGAATTCTATTATTGGTGCTGCAGCTACAGATACAACTCCAGCAATTGTTGGTAAGCTTCCTCTTATCAAGAAGAGTGCTACAGTATTCTGTGATATATTAAAATACGTTAATACTAATGAAGATTATATTAATGATACAATTACATTCAGCCAATTTACAGGTGATTATGAAATTTATGCTCAAGCATTCATTAATAACTTCATAGCATTACAAGATTATGATGCATACATGACTGCAATTAAAGACTTCACAACAGAAGATGCATTCGATACATATTATGGAACTAACATTAAGACATTTATTGATAATGTTGTTAAAGTTGCAAAATATGAAAATAAACTTCTTGACAACGTTAACTTTGTTAAGGAAGCTATTAGTAATGCTCAAGATCCACAGGCAGTTCCAACTATCAAGACAAATGCTGCAACATATTTAACAAATGTTGTTAAGAGTATTTATGCAGAATACACAGCTGTAACTAAGGCTGATAATAAATATACTACAAAAACTACAATTGAAGATAATGCAAATGCAGAACCTAAGTCTCAATTAGATGCTGTTGACGCTGCAATTCAAAAATTATATGAAGCAGATATAGCTGCAGCTAACTTAAGTACTAACTTAACAAATTATATAAACGAACAAAGAGATTCTTTCTTTACAAATTACTACATGTATAAGGATGATGCAATTTATAGAGGAACAAATGAATTAAATCAATTTGGCGGATATAACCAAGCTGCACTTGAAGCATGGAATGCATACATTGGAGAAATTCAAGAGTATCGTTTAGAAAAGGAATACAAATATACAATTCCAACTGAATCTACATATACAACATTTACATCATTCATAGAAAAGGTTGCTGTACCTACAAGTATCGCATCTAGATTTGATGCATTCAAGTTATGGTACTCTGAAGATACAGCAGAAAATCCTAAGGGTGGTAAGGTTTACGAAATTATCGCTAAGTATGAAGAATTAGATGCTAAGAAAGTTCCTGCTGCAAAAGAATACTTCTTAGGTGAATTTAAAAAACTATATGATGGTTACTATGCAACAATTTCTGATGCAAACTCTAAGACTACATTAACTGCAAGTTATGATCAATATCGTTCTATGATTGGTTCTGATTATGGTTCTACAACTACAACTATAATTATGTTCTACTTAAACGGTGTTACTGCTCTTGATAATACTTATAATTCAGCAGTTACTATTTATAGAAGTGCTAAGCTAAGTGCATTAGAATCTAAGTACAATAATGAAAAGGCAGACATTTCACAATACACAATTGAGGCTTATACTAAAGCATATAACAATGGTATTGATGCAATTAAAGCTGATACAGTTTTAACAGAAGCTCAAGTTGATACAGCTTATAATGCTGCAGTAGCTGCAATGAACACTCAAAAAGAATTAGATGCATATAAGACTACTAAGAGAACTGCTCTAGAAACATCTTATAATACAAATGTAACTAATTATTCATCTTCAGAAGCTGCATTTACAACTGCAAAGAATACTGGTGTTGATGCAATCAATGAAGCAACTTCAACAACTGCAGTTGATACAGCATATAATACTGCTATTTCTGCAATGAATACTACAATTAGCGAATATAAGACATCTTATAAGACTACATTAGGCACAGCATACGCAACATATGGACAAAATCCAGCTGAAAATATTACAACAGCATACAATAATGGTTTAACTGCAATTGAAGGTGCAGCTACAGAATCTGCTGTAGAAACAGCATGTACTGATGCAATTGCTGCAATGCTAGCTGAATATAAGACATCTTATAAGACTACATTAGGCACAGCATATGGAACATATGGACAAAATCCAGCTGAAAATATTACAACAGCATACAATAATGGTTTAACTGCAATTGATGGTGCAACAACAAAGAAAGAAGTAGAAGATGCATATGATGCTGCAGTAGATGCAATGCTTGTAGCTTATAAAAATGATAAATTATCAGATTTAAGTCATGAATATTCTGATGTATATGATGAACTAACTACTGACGCGGATAGATTAGTATTAAATGATATTTATGAAAATGGTCAAAAAGCAATCAATAATGCTTCAGATAAAAATGGTGTTGATCAAGCATATAATGATTGCGCGTCTGAAATGTTGGGTCTAGTTCAATAATCACTGATTTCTTCAATTAAATAATAATTATAATAATGGAATTGGTATATTCGCTTGAATATACCTTTTCCTTTCATATGGGAGGTTATATATGAAAGTATCATATTATAACGAATATAGCTATAATTTAAAAAGAAACATGGAATTTAAAGTATATGGAGATAGAGGAAAGCCTTGTATAGCTTTTCCTAGCCAAAACGATAGATTCTATTTCTATGAAGACCAAGGAATAATAGGCTCAATAGAAAGATATATAAATGACGGTAAAATCCAAATCTTTTGTATAGATACATATGATTATGAATCATGGTCTGCAACATGGAAAAATTCCTATGATAGAATTAGATCTCAAGAGGATTATTATAACTATGTAATAGAAGAAATAGTCCCAAGAATAAGAGAAATAAATGGTTCAGAAGATAAAATCATGACCTTTGGTACATCTCTTGGAGCTTATCAAGCAGTTAATTTCTTTTTAAGAAGACCAGATATATTTGATTATGTCTTAGCTTTATCAGGTATTTATCATACAGGATATTTTATTAATGATATTCATAATGAATTAACATTCTTAAATTCACCTATTGATTCATTAAAATTCATGCCATATGATCACCCATACCTAGATTTATATAGAAAGAGTGAAATAATCATTTCTGTAGGTGGTGGAGCATGGGAAGATAGCTGTATAAACGAAACTAGAATGCTAGAAGCTGAAATGAAAAGATTAAATATAGATGCTTGGTTTGAATACCTAAATGAGGATTATTATCATGATTGGCCAAGCTGGCGTATATTAGTTCCACATTTTATGTACTATTTAATAGATAAGAAGTAGTAATATTTGCAATTTTTTTAAAAATGAGTTATCATTAATTACAAGATACTTTTTTGAAAGTGGTGACGATTATGTTTGAAGAATACTTCGATGATAAATTAAATAATATCGATATGCTTACTAAGGTATATACTAGAGAAGTAATATTTGGCTTTATTGATTATTTAATTACTAAAAATATACCATTTGATTTATGTATTTTAGATGTTGATAACTTTAAATATGTAAATGATGGACATGGTCACCAAACAGGTGATAGAGCATTATATGAAATAGCTCAAAGGATGACAGCAATACTTGGCGATAGAGGTGTCGTAGGCCGTTATGGTGGAGATGAATTCATCATGGTTACTCCATATATCGTTGAATATGATGATGTATGGCAGGTATGGCATGAAATGAATGATTGCACTAGAAAATTAAGAAGCCATGACCTTAATGACCTACATATGACTGTTACTATGGGCTGTGCTAGATTCCCTTTAGATTCGACTAATATTGATGGTTTATTTGAACTTGCAGATAAAGCATTATATAGAGGTAAGATGAAGGGTAGAAATTGCTTTATCATTTATCTAAAGGAAAAACATGCAAATATCAATTTACAAACAGAAAGAGATAAAATAGTAAGCTCTACATCTATCTATTCTATGGTATATAATAAATTAACAAAAGATGATATTAAATCAGGTATAGCTGAAACAATTAATTATGTAGGCAGCTTCTTTATGATAGATCATTTATGTATATCATTTGAATGTGATTTATATTTTGATTATTATCATCCTATTTGTAAATTTAGAGATTTTAAAGCTTTACCATCTGATGTAATGGAAATGGGAGTTAATCCTCATACAGGTATATTCTATAAAAATAACATTAATGACAATCGTAATAAGGCAATTACTGATGCATTAGTAGAACAAGGGATATCTTCTACATTTTGGATTGAAATTAAAGCTCATGACCATTTTTATGGCTATCTAAGAGCTGATGTATGCTCTAATCCAAGTGGACGTATATGGCAAAATCTAGATATAGATGTTCTAGCAAGCTTTTCTCATATATTAGCTTTAGAATTATATTATAGAAATAAAAATATTAATGAATTATAGTATGACATAAGGGACCTCTAACAGGGTCCTTTATTATTTGATAAAATTTGTATTTTTATACCTATTTCATATTAAATTTCCATATAAAAAATAGTTATTTTTTCCATTGTTTGATAAAATTGAAATAAATATTGATTAATAGTAATTAAAATTTATAAGTTTTTCTAGAAAAAAAGTCTAAAAAAAGTGACATTAATGCTTTTTTGACTTCGAAATCCCCAAATTTTCTAAAAAACACTAAAAAAATCTCGATTATTTTTTAAAACATAGCTAAAAACCACTGTTTTTTCTAAAAACTTAATTTTATCAAAAAAATCAGTCAATTTTCTCGATTTGCAATTATTTTTAAATGCTATATAATCCAATTGAAAATAACCTAGAGGTGTAATATGGCAGATAAAGATATACAAGAAAGAAGATTATTTGAAATAGATTATTATTTCATAAATATATTCAATTATTACTTTTATAAAGGAAGAAAAGTTATTACTTCAGTTAAAGAAATTGATACTAAAAATGTAGTTAATATTCCTGAAAATAAAACAAGAGAAAGAGATGTATTTAAAGAGGCAATAATTAAAACATCAGATAAGAATACATTAGTATTATTAGGAATAGAAAATCAAACAAAAGTAGATCCTAAAATGCTAATTAGAAATATGCTATATGATGCCTTTAGCTACCAAAATCAGACAATTAATATTGAAAGAAGTAAAAATAATGGTAAAATTAAGTTGAAGCCAGTTATTACTTTAGGACACTAAAGCGAGAATCCTCGGTTATTCAATTTCCGAGATGATAGCGTTTTGAGAAAAAATAGCGATTTAAATGGATTAATCGCTATTTTTTTATTAAATTTTCTCAAACTATATGATGCGTATAAAATGGCTCTATTATTGATTTTTTTGTTATTTTATGGTATACTATATGTAGTATGAGTAAGACTAGTTTAATACATGCACGAACTTGTGTTTATAATGTGAATTACCATATTGTTTGGTCTGTCAAATATAGAAGAAAGGTATTAAATTCAACCATTGAACAAAGATTAAAGGAAATACTTTTGGATGTTGCTAAAGAAAAAGGATTTACTATTGTAGAAATGGAAGTTGGTGAAATGGATCATATCCACCTTTTCGTCACTTCTCATCCCAAGCTTTCAATTTCTTATATTGTTAAGATGATGAAAGGCATAAGTGGAAGATTGTTAATGAAAGAATTTCCTGAACTTTCTAAGAAACTTTGGAAAGGTGAACTTTGGAATCCTTCTTATTATGTTGAGACCATTGGTAGTGTATCTGAAGAAAATATAAAAAGATACATTCAAAACCAAGAGAAAGGAGAATAATATATGAGATTAGTTCATAGCTTTAATTATAAACCTAATAATTATGAATCTTTAATCCTTGGCTATTTAACTTATGCTAGTGCTAGATTATATAACGTTGGGTTATATGAAAGATATGAATATAAAAAACTTGGTTATGAATCTATGCCTGATTGGTATGAACAAAAAAGAAATCTAAAGAATGATATATGGTTTAAATCACTTCCATCTCAAACTGCTCAAGATGTATTACAAAGAGTAGATGAAGGATTTAAAT
>Ga0247610_10000860_pt1 | contig 40367 bp, 61 predicted proteins | sample 174DNAGHGhighgp2_FD_193483 | JGI IMG/M metagenome (GOLD analysis project Ga0247610, IMG submission 193483) | Sheep rumen microbial communities from Palmerston North, Manawatu-Wanganui, New Zealand - 1742 DNA GHGhigh gp2 | ecosystem: Host-associated > Mammals > Digestive system > Stomach > Rumen...
ATCGCCTGTTCGTACATTGAAGCGCCCGGCGCAGACTTGATTCCGTTATCGATACAATCGCCGAGGATGATCATATAATTATCACCCACGAGTTCCTTATACCTCTGCCACTTCTTCTCCGAGAACTGTTTACTGCCGATATGGATGTCGGCGAGGGGGAATATAGAAAAAGTTTTATTTACTTCCCCCTTCGGCAGATCAATAACAATAGGCATTGTTTCTTTAAGCATTCACTCACCTCACAGGTTGTATTTATCTCCCGCTTCCTTGATGCCTTCCATTATGTAAAGTACACAGGGGAGTCCGACTCCGTTGCCCCACATCTTATATTGAGCCGAATCACTTCCTTCGACTCCGTCACACCAATCGTCCGGGAATCCCTGAAGCCGACAGCATTCTAAAGGAGTTAATCTTCTCACGACTTTTTCCGTGGCAACGGCGTGCTGTTCTATTCCGTTTAAAGTTTTGTTATTCATAGGCAATTCACCCCCTACCGCTTGCGGGTCTTTCCAATCCGTGGCGACAAGTGTTTGTGCCATATTGGTTTGTGGGTTAGTAAAGTAACCCGCCTTGCTCAATGTATAAATATCTTTCATTACTACTAGTGTCTCCGATCCTCCCGCACAACCACCACCCGCCGCTTTTAACGGCCCACCCGTTTCTGTATCGCTATAGGTGTGGTCTTGCTGTTCTCTATATGTTTTCATCTTCCACCACCAATTCGTTTACTCTCGTCTCCCCCATATCAAAAGTGTTAAGGGTACAGGCCGTATCTGTTTCCGCCCAAGTCGTAGCATCGTCCTTGCTCTTCGCTCTTGAGACTTTTCTATAGGTCTTTGCCACAAGGGGTGTATTATTACCACCCGTTCCCATCCTTCCTAAAAGCGTGGGAGAGTTTTCCATCGGCCCCGCATACTGTGCTGATGTTTGGTTGGCATAAAACACCGCCAAGTTTCCACCTACTGTATCGCCATTGGTTTTTAATGTCGGAGTTTTATCTTCATAGAATCTCGGCACGGCATCAGGAGAACTCATCTGCATCAGCATCACACCCTGAGAACTGTTGCATTCTAAACTAGCCGCCTTGTCGTGCTGAATCAGGACTCCTTTTCCCCCTCCGGGTTTTCCACATCGCTCTTTGATTGTAATAGCAGAGCCTGCTCCAGTATCGGTGGCAGTTTTTTGCCCTTCTTTTCTGATCTCCTCAAAATCCCTCGACAAGCCTTCCCGCTCAAATAGTATTTCTCCTGCACGTTGTCCTCTAAAATCTGCCACAAGGAAGACGCGACGGCGCATTTGGGGGCAACCCCAGTACTGTAGGTCAAGGGTGCGGTAAGCAATACTGAATCCGTCAGCCAAAATCTCCCCGGCGTATGTCCACTTCTCAAGTCTAGGCGTGCAAAACTTATCTTCTGCGATTCCTCCGATTGTGTTGAGTACTGCCCAAAAGTCGTCTCCGTTGTTTGAGCTGAAGGCTCCGAAGACATTTTCCCAAATAATGAAAGTTGGATATCGTCCTTGTGTTGCATCTCGCATCTCCTTTATTACTCTGATGGCTTCATAAAATAAGCCAGATCTTGTTGTTTCATCATCACCCTTTTCGGTATGTTTCATCCCGGCCCTGTTGCCCGCAATGGATAAATCCTGGCAAGGTGAACCGAAAGTTATTATGTCAACGGGTTCTATCTCTGCTCCGTTTATCTTCGTTATATCTCCCAAATGCTTCATGTTGGGAAAGTTCTTTTTAGTTACTCTTATCGGGTATTCTTCTATCTCACTCGCCCATACGGGTTCTATTCCACACATCCGTGCTGCAAGGGGAAATCCCCCGCTGCCGTCAAACAGACTTCCTAACTTCATCTTCGTACCTCTCGCAACCTATAATGTGTCCGTCATCGGCAATGGTCACATATGACGGGTAGATGTGGTATCTTACCCACGAACAGTTATTTCCGTTACAGGCGTTTTTACAAGTCCAACATTTCTGCCTAAACTCTTTTCTTGTTTCTCTTATTTCCTCAACAGAGGTGTGGAGTTCAAAAGCCATATCAACATCCGACATCAACCCCACATACCTCTCAATGAAATCTATCTTGTCTATGACTCCTATCATTCGTCATCATCCCTTTCTAGCAAATACTCCATACCGAACCTTTCGTTTTTAACTGGTTCTCTCTGTAAATAATCCCCATACTTCTTAGTAGGCGAAGCCTGTGGCGCTTTAGGTATATCATCATTCCAACGCTCGCCATTCAGCCAAGTAGTTGGGTTAGGAATAAAACCTCGCTGCCATTGGTCTGATTCTTTTTGTTTTTTAAGTGCACTAATGATAGTGTTAAACAACTCCTCATCGGGATTTAATTTTTCAAACACGGCTTTTGCTTTTTTCTTTTCAACCTTTTTAGGGTATAAAGACCAAAACTCATCGAAGTGTATATTCTTATCTAATCTACTCTTATCTAATCTATCCTTATCTATGCGGACATCTGCCTGACATATGTCCGTCACTTGCCTGACATCTGCCTGACAAGGGGTAGCTAAAGTGTAGGCGTTGTTCTCCTTGAGTACCAACTGTGCTCTCTCATCCTGATACTTTGTCTTCACCAATCTGTCTGCCCGGATGTAGTTGTGAATGTACCAATGTTTGATAACAACGATTCCCGAATCAAACGGAATGATAAAGTTCTTGGCTATGAGAATCTTTAAGTCATCCTCTGATGCCCCAACCATTCTCTGTATCTTTTTAGGATTATTTACAAACCCTTCGTCATCAGCTCTCATAGATAAATGAAAGTACAGACATTGACTAGATTGGGGCATATCCAAGAAGGCATCACTATCAATTATTGTTTTAGCGAACATCCTTTTTTCAGCCATAGCACACTCCTAAAAAGGTAACTGGTCATCATCAAGAGGAACAAACATCGGGTCGTCGAGGATGTCCTTCTCTGGTTCGGGTTTAGGTTCTAACTTTGTTGTCTCACCTTTACCGCAGAAATCAAAGGAATTAACATAGCACTCATTGGTGTAGACCTTTGTTCCGTCCTGTTTTTCGTATGATCCCGAAACCCATTCTCCGTCTGTGACAATGATGGGTGAACCCTTTACGAAATACTTTGATATAAGTTCGGCAGTTGTACCAAAAGCAACACAGTTAACGAAGGATGTGCCGTACTCTCCGTCTTTACCCTTTCTCCTTCTCTTAACGGCTACCGTGAACCTTACTACAGTAGACCCAGTTTCTAATGCTCTTCTCTCAACATCTCTCACGAGATTTCCTTTTAATACAACTAAATTCATCTTTATTCCCCCTAAATTAAATCTACATTTGGTTTCTCGGCTTTAAGGTCTTCTCCCCTTAACATCTTTTTAAGAGCCTTATTTAAGCCGTATTTCTTACGCATCAGCGCCCGTATCCTCGAAGATGTAAGATTAAGCGCTGCTTTTAAGTCCTCTATCTCCGTCGGAATGTAATATCCTTTCCCGTCCTCAAGGTTGCACACGGCATAGCCACAAGATGTCAGATACTGTATGCATTTCCTTACTGACCTTTCGGGCAGACCTGACAAGGCAGCAAGTTGCCATCCGTTAAGAGCATTCTCTTTGCCTTTGCCGAGACATCCGTAAAGTTTCAAACAACCATCAGTTAATTTTGTCTTCGTCGTGTTCATAACTCTCCCCCATCAAATGCACAAAGTCTATAAACTCATCCTGTATCCGTTCTTTCCAGTTGTTCTCACAGAAGATAGAAGCAAGTATCTTTGCTATCTGCATCTCATCCGACCCCATCATCTTGAGCCAACTCTTTGCCGTGATAAGAAGAATGAATAAATCCATCTTCCTCACTTCCACGATCTCGTCTATATTAAGACCCTTGAAAATTTCTTTTGAAAATCCTTTAATTCCCATCCGTACTCCTTTACTAATCTCAATTGAATATGTTTCTGAAGAGCTTGCATTTCCTCTTCACTTGTCTGAACATTTTGGTGGCATCTCCTACAGAGCCAGACCCAAATCTCGTCCTTATCACTTTGTTTTTTCCGTGATCCCGCAAATATGTGATGATGGTCAAGATTGTCAGTTCTCTTGCAGAGATAACACTCTTTAATGTCTTGGTTTAAGAAGCCCATTCTCTTTTTATCTGTTCGTTTAATGAACCGATGGCAACTTTTGTCGCCATAATGAATTCCCTTACGGCTACTATCTGCCCTTCCGCTCCGTCATAGTCGGCACGAAGGTCTGCTACCGAATCAATGCCTTCCACATATTCCTTTAAGATAGAAACGGGCATCCCTTCGCTTCTGTGTATAGCCAACTGCTTGGTTCGTTCTTTTTTGTAAGCCAGAGCCGAATCCCGGCTCAAGGCTTCCCACTTGAATAAATCCTGTACGGCTTCATCCAACGCTTTTTGTCTCTCGTTAAGTTCAAGATACAAATCTACTCCAGTCATTCTTTCTTACCTGCATAGTTCATTAAGGTGGTGATAGCTTCCTTACCTTGCTCTATTGTCAGTTCGGCAAGGTTCTTCACCTTATAATGTTTCTGAACATCGTCCAACTTATTGGTCTTGGCACAAAGGTCAGCCAACAGTTTTAACTGCTTATCTGAAATCCTCTTAGGTGCTGCTTTACCTTCGGCTTCAATGTGATGTTCATCTGTGTCGGCATCCTTCTGATCATCCAGTAAAAACATCGCACCGAGACAATATTTACGGCTGTAACTTGACGCACAACCGAACTGTTGATCCGCCGACATTCCCTTGTGAGTCTTATCCACCATTGCATATGCTTTAGTCTGTGCTATCTGCTCGTTAGTCTCTGCATCAAACAGAGTGGCTACTGCACAGATGTAGGCATCTCCGTTCTCGTGAAGAACAAGGTCATCTGAAAGCGTAAGGCACACTTTGTTCTTTTTAAGTAACGGCTTGAGTGACTCAAGTATGTCTTCACAACTTCTGTAGTTGTATTTACCAAACGAGTTAAACTGTGACTTGTTGCACTTTAGTTCTGTCTGAATTGCTAATAATCTTTTCATATCCATTCCCCTTTCGTTATTGCATTCGGTTCTACCTCAAGCAGTTCTGCAATCTGCTTGATGGCTTGTCTCCTCGGCCTTGCTCCGTGTACCTTTTTCCATACTGCTTGTCTTGATATTCCCAAGCCGTTGGCAAGGTCGGTGTATTTAAGACCTTTTTCTTTTAATATCTCCTCAATGGCATCTACATCCATCTGTGGCTTTGGTAGATACGGCTTCGGTGCTGACTTCTGAAGAATGACATCTTCAATGTTCAGCCCAAGCACAACGGCTAACTTGCCAAGTGTACGAGGAGTTGTTCTTCCTGTGTTGACCGTCCTGTAGACGGTAGCCGAACTCATCCCTATTTCTGTGGCAACATCCTCAAAACTCATATTCTTATCCACCATTGCACCTAAAATCTTGTAGCCGTCTATTATCATTTAAGTCTCCTTCCATATGGGCAGAAATCTTTGACCAAGCAGTAGTCCAAACATTTCTTGTCTTCCCCCGGTCGTTCTTCTATGTAGCAACCTTTATAATTAAGGAGTTCCTTCTCTGCTTCAGCCTTTGTCATGCAGACCTTCTTTGCTTTCTTAACTCCCTGCTTCTTGATCGCCCAAGTAGTGTCTGTTGCCCATCTCTCTTCCCTTGAGCAAGTCGGCAGAGCATTGTCTGGAACATCCTTCAAGGACTCTATGAGTTTTATCTTCTCTGTTGCCCACTTCTTTGTGTCTTCAATGTCTTTATCTGTGAAATCCCACTTGAACACCTTGACGGGATATTTGGGATAATCCTTTTCCCTTCTTGCTCTCGGCTTGGAGTGGTCTTTCATCATTGCTACGATCTCCCCACTTTTCACCTTGAACCCCGCATCCGTCCAGAGCATCGCATAGAGTTTTAACTGTCTTTCCCAATCCTCTGTCTCACCGAACAGTACCTTGTACACAGATGTTGTTTTGTAATCCGTGATGCCGTCTTGGGTGAAGAGATCACTCTTGCCCGTGAGGATAGTGTTAGATATCTTCATTGAGAGTCGCTCTTCACGGAACTCATCGTCTCCTTCTTTACTCATCTCAAGCCACATATGAACGGCACTTCCGAAAATCATCCAGATCATATCCGCCGCATCCATCTCTAACTCATCCCAATGTCTCTCCTTGAGGATGGTTTCACATACTCCGTTCAGCAGAGATGTGACACGCAGACCTTCGACATCTTCCTCTGGCATACAGGCTTGAACCATCGGATTGGGCAGATTCTCGTGATTAGTAATTCTCATAGTTCCACCTCTATCTTTGCCCTGAAATACCATTCATCAAATTCCTTGAAGAGCTTAACAAGGTTGTCTACATCCTTCGGCTTGATTCTGTCTTTGAACCTCTCCATCTGCTTAATCTGTGTCTCAAGATTGTCATACGCCTTGCCCATTGAAGGCTTTTCAATTCTTAAATCAAACTCGTTCATTTCTTGATCTCCTTTCTATCTCAAGAGCACCTTCTATCGCTCTTAAATCCCAGCAGTCGAACTCTATCCACTTTCCGTCTGCCCCATCAAACACAAGCATCTTGGTCATTAGGTCTACCTTGTCAGAGAAACGACTCTTGAGGTCTACTGCTCCGTCCTGTATCCATTCGTTTACTCTCTCTCTGTCCTCCTCTGTCTCAATCAAAATTGCACACGGCAGATACTTATCAATGTCCTTGTAATCTCCAACGTTCGGGATTCTCTCCCCATCCTCATTTGTTGTTATCATTGTTTTGTTCTCCTTCCTTCCAAGTTGCTTCAACCATTTCCCTATTCATGTAGTAGTCACAACCGCCCCATCTATTCGGCTTATCCCATATGCATCTGTTGTAACCATTTTCATCAAGTTTTTCTGAAGAGCATCTGTGACATACTTCTGGATTAATTCCGTACATAACTCACGCCCCCATCTGCGCCCAGATACAAAAGCAAATCCAAAAGAATGTGATTGCTATACTCCCGGCAACACTAATGCCTATTGCTTCCTGTTTTCTTGCTCTGGCTCTCTCTTTACGGATGATTGCCAAACCTTCTCTCTCTGCATAACCGATTCTTCTTCTCATCTTGATCTCCTTTCTTAACTCAAACTTTTTGCAAGGGCAGTACGTGTTATGTACCATCTATTACCCACTTGCTTCTTGGGATAGTGTTCATCCTTGAGCAAGGTGTTCTTTGTTACCCCTAACCAATCGGCTGCCTTACTGATAGGAATGAATTCCTTATCAAATGCTTCCTTAATGGCTTGAAGATGGTCTCTGTATAACTCCGTTTCTCTCATCGTTTACCCCTTTCCCCATAACTTGGGGATATCATTGCAAAAAAAATTTCCACAGACAGACTTTCTGTGTTCATATAAATAATATCACCAATGTTTAGGGTCTGTCAACCCCATAAAGTAAAAAAAGTTGAATAAAGTTTTATTTGATGATAAAATATGCTTACCTTGAGAAGAGGTGGGAGATCATGAAAACAACAAGAGAACTATTTATTAAGAACTTTAAGAGGTTTATGGAAGAGAAGAATATTACAAGGGATGAGTTAAGCAGAGCTTTGGGTATTCCTTATAATACCATTTGCAATTGGGCGCTTGGTATCAGTTTCCCGAGGGAGTCAACGCTACAAAAACTTGCCGATTACTTTGGGTGTGAGCCGAGTGACTTCATAAGTGAAAAGGAAGAGAAGCCATCTTACAGAATGTATCCTGTATTAGGGGAGATAGCCAACGGCTACGACTCATTTGCCGTTCAGGACGTGATAGACAACGAAGCTATCCCGGAAGAGTGGATCAAGGGAGATAGTCCAGAGAACTACATTGTCCTTGCCGTTAAGGGTGAGTCCAACTATCCCGAACTCCGTCCGGGAAGTGACAGACTACTTATTCATTTAACGCCTTCCGTGGAGTCGGGAAGTTTGGCTGCTGTTATCTATGATACGGATTACGCTACCGTAAAACGAGTCATCTACAAGAAGGGCGAAGACTTCCTTGAACTGCATAGCCTTAATCCAAATTTCCCGCCCGTTAGAATAGAAGGCTCTGATCTCGACAGATGCCGTGTTATCGGTGAGGTTGTCAGGCTAATAAGAAAGTATTAATGAAGAAACGAAAAGACGGATATTACAAGGTAACAAAATCCATCAACGGAATACAGAAATGTTTCTATGGGAAGAGCCGAGCTGAAGCAATCCGTAAACGAGATGAATTCCTTAACCGAAAAGAATCTATCGTTTTCAGGAATGTGGCTGAAGAGTGGTGGGAAGAACATTCCCCTACTTTAGCATACAATTCACTTAAAGGATTAAAGCCTGCCTATGAGAGAGCCGTCCTGGAATTCGGTGATATGTTTATTACGGAAATCACTCCGTCAGAACTGTCAAATTATATCAGGGAGTTTGCTTCTAAAGGTTATGCAGATAAGACAGTACGGACTCAACTTGGTGTGTTCAGTATGGTATTTAAGTATGCCATAAACTACAGAGGAGCAAACATACAAAACCCAGCTCGTGATGTTGTAATTCCGCGCGGATTACCGAAACGAAAGATAACTCTTCCGTCTGATGAAGACATCCAAAAGGTGAAAGATAATGTGATGCTGCCATTCGGTTTGTTCCCTTATATGCTGATGTATAGTGGATTAAGGCGTGGTGAATTGTTGGCTTTACGTTATGACGATTGCCGTGACGGATTTATTACTGTGAACAAGAGTCTGTATTATGTCAACAACAAGCCAATGATTAAAGAGCCGAAGACGGAATGTGGGAAAAGAAGAATCCCGATCTTAAACAAATTGGCCCCCTACATAAAAAGTGGAAAAGGGATTATCTTTAATTATAAAGGAAACTATCTTCCACAACACATCTTTGACAGATACTGGAATGATTACTGCAAGATGGTGGGTATCAACTGCACTCCCCATCAGTTAAGGCATTGCTTTGCCACGATGTTATATGAAGGGGATATATCCCCTAAAGATGCTCAATATCTGTTGGGGCATAGCCAACTGTCCACCACAATGGACATCTATACAGACATCAGACAACAAAGAGAAAAAGACATAGCTGAAGGAGTAAAATCTATAGACATTAGGGTGGATAATAGGGTATAAATCCATCCTATTCCCATCGTTAAGCCAAAGTTATAGAGTTCAAATCCCTCCTTCTCCGCCATCACAAAAAGCCTTTGATAGAGCCGAATTGTGCTTTACCAAAGGCTTTTCTGATAATTATAAACATACGTAACTATTCGTAAATATCCGTATCTGTTAATCAAAATAGGGTATAAATTAGGGTATAAAAAAGAGAGGTGTTAACCTCTCTTCATTCCGCTCGTTATTACTGCATACTTCTCGAGCGGTGTACTTCTATCTTTTGTGGTGATATGCCTATACTCTTTTGGTAAGTTACACTTTGAGCAATCGGCGTGAAGATGCTGCCGACAATATATACATAATGTCTTCATTTCACCATCTCCTTATACCACTCTCTAAACAACTGTGTAGGACTTATCCCCTCTGATCTCTTCTGTGATATGTAGTCAATTATCTCTTTGTCATTAACCGTATGCAACATTAAAGGTGTTCTGTACTGATACTTGCTTTGGTACTTCTGTACACAAGCATTCCTTTTTACTTTATCTCTCATCTCCTGGTCTCCCCCTAATGGGGTTATCTTATCATTTTTAGCCAACTTTGTCACCTTCCTTCCATACAAGCTTTATATCACTATGCCAAGCATCACCGACATCTTCAGCATAATCTAATGTTTCTATGACATTCATATCATCATCTACAATCTGAGTGACATAAGACGGCTCAGCATATTCCGACTCCCAATCACAGATGGCCTTAAAACTGTGCTTGGCTGCACCTATGGTCTTAAATCCGTTTATATGCCTTATCCTATATCTCATCCAATAGTTAAACGATTTTGCCCATCCTTTAACAAGGAAGTAATTAAATCCGTTCGGTGTTGTTGCACAAACATAATACATATTATTCACCCCTTTTTAATATCTCTACAAGCTCACTCACATATATGTGGTGCAGATTGCCGTCTGCCGTCTCCATTCCAAAAGAATCATCCTTCACGAATAGCAATTTTGCATTGTGCTTTTTGCAGAATACTCTGCATATCCATTTCCATTCATCCATCGTTGACATACTATTCACCCACCCTTATATCAAGCATCCCTATCAGAATGTGGATACCTTTTGTTGTCTTTACAACCTTATCTTCTGCTATCAGCCCGGTCAGAACAGCATCGTAATCAATGTATTTCATTATGCTATTGGATGGGAAATCCCCTTCCTCGTACATAAACACTTCTTCCACCACGGCTCTTGCCGAAGCATCAGGCTGAAAACTTATAATGCCCCCATTGTCTATCAGCCGTACCATATCAACCAAACTTCTCTTTGTGGCTCTCATAACATCCCTCTCGTCTTCGTTAAGGAGTTCCTCTATTGCATCGTTTTCTGAAGGGCATTCGTACTCTTCCATAAACTCCCTTGCAGTTTCCAGAAATGTCTTCTTTTCCATCCTTGCTTCTCTGTAGTTATAAAGCATATCCTGTACAAACTGTGTCTCATTAAACATATTATTCACCTTCCCTTTCCTCATCTATCCTTGATATCTCATACAGATGTCTGTCTATATCACACCTAGCCGATCTAATTGCATCCATCAACGAAGCAATCTGCTTTGTCTTCTCATCTATAGCCTTCAAAGAATGATTGATAAAAGCCATATGTTTCTGAATATCTGTCATATTATTCACCTTCCCTTCTTACCATTCGTCATCAAACTCACCCACAAGGGTGTCCTCGTCTTCGTCATAATCAAATGTCTTAACTGTCTGATAGTTGATCTCCCCATAGGTGTATCCCTTGTCATTACGGAGTATGACCGGGGCATCCTCGTCAAACTCACTCAAAAGCTCTATCAGTTCCCCTACTGTTAAGTAAGAATCAATCTGTGTAGGAGCATATCCACTCCTAGTTCCTTCAATGCATACTACTTCCTGACCATCTGTTAACTTCATATTATTTATCCCCTTCCTTTACATTAAACTGTTCCAACTGTGCTTCTGTAATGCTAGTATGTTTTTTAAGCACATCAATTAAATTCTCATTTTTATAGATATGGTCACCCACCCATTCAATCAGTTCTATGATAAGTCTGTCTCTCTTATCCATTTTGGGTGTCCAAGTCTGAACCATCTCAATGTCTTCCCAAGTGAGTTCACCTCTGGCCACACGGCAACCATCATCACAACACAGATTTGGGTTATTATATGCCCTTGATAATGGGCAGGTATCACAATTATGGTACTTGCAGAATCTGTGGATGTCTTCCATAAAAGTCTCTGTGTCCACCATACAAGCTAAGTGTTCACTCTTTTTCCATAACTGTTCAAAATGGTATATTTCCCTCTGTGGCTCATATTCATCAAAGCCACCCCGGTCTCTTGCTTCTTTGATTTCGTCAATGACCACGTCAGCCATCCGTCTGAACTCTTCCGTTTCTCTTGTAAGCATTTCGTCAAGATATTCCTTTGTTACCTTCTTCATAACTTCCTTCATAATTCTGATCTCCCTTCTTATAATGTTCTCATTCCGTCTGACATTGTTCCAACAAACTCGTTTAGTTTTTCGTATGCTCTGTCCCACACTATATCAATGGCTTTAAGTAGTGGCTTGTCATCTGTGTGGCATTCTATTATCTCCTTTTTGTCTGTTTCCTCGTCTAGCCATCCGTAAAAAACCACCTCGTCTGTTTTTCTGTCTATAGCATAGGTATGTATCCCACCTGACATTATCATATATTTACCATCTGTTGTTCTTATACGATAAACATCAGCACACTCACAATTCATTTTGATAAGGTCTTTATAAAGCTCCAAATCCTTATCTTCCTTTGTGTAGATTTTATCTGTTAATACCTTTAAGGTTTTGAACTCACTAATGGTGAGATCGTCAAACTCAACTTTGTTCATACTATACATTTCAATAACTCCTTCCTATGGAGAGGGGATTATATCCCCTTCTCCGTCTGATAGTCCTCTAATACATTAAGCCACTTATCTTCCGTCTCTTCATAAGCATTTACTGTTATGACGGCACTATTTCCATTTGGATGCCACCAAATTGACACAGATGGTATGCTTGCACATTCTCCCCAATCATTGACTCCTGAAAGTATGCTATCGTAGAACTCCTCTGACAATTCCTCTCTCTTACTATCTGTAAGTGAAGGTACGGCATCTTCACCAATGATTTCCTTCATAACAGAGTCATACTCTATGATTAGTGTTATTCTGTTTCCGTTCATTTGCCACCTATCTTCAAAACACGGAAGCAACAAATCTGAGATCCCATACTTTGTGTCATCAGTAACCATTTCATATACAAACTCCATTAAGTTTTTCTGCTGCTCTTCAGCATAATTTCTTAAATCTTCTCTTGTAATCATTTTTATATCTCCCTTCCTTTATCTAAACTCACACACATAGAGTTCAGAGTCTTCCATCTCATCTTCACACCAATAGCAAGTGCCCACAGTAATGGTTTCATAGTCTCCCTTGTAGTTGTTGTATTCCTCACTCTCCTCGTCTCCCTCATAGTTATCAATAACTATCACACTAGAGTCACCTTCGTGGCTACGGATTGCCGATATACAATCCTTGCATAGTATCACTTGATTTTTTGTCATCTCTGCCTTTGTCATCGTCTGATCTCCCTTGTTATCCTACTGTTGCAAACTGTAAGAGTTTAGCTAATCTGTCTCCGTCAATAGTGAGTTCATTGTCATATTCCATCTGATAGAGTTTATAAAGGGTTTTCTCCTTATGTCTCCAAACCTCTACCACTTCCGTTAAGCCGTTCTGGTCTATAAATCTAGACCCCTCTTTTATGCCGTTGATTGTTAACATATTCATATCCCCCTTACTTGAGTAATTCATTAATATATTCTGTTTCGGTTGTTTTGGTGTAGCACCTTCTACAAGTGGCACAATTCCTAGCCCCACAATTTATTGTGACCTTATCTGAATGTTCCTTATCATAGACTGTGAAAACCTTATCAACAAAATCATAATGGACTGTTGCAGTTCTGTTGAGCATTAAACTGCTTAATATGATTATTAGATTGTTAGGTTTTTCAATCCCCAGTTCGTCAATTGCTTTCTGTATAATAGAAGGGTTTTTTGTCCACATTGCAAAGGTTGTACTAGGATTTGCCTTGCATAATGTGAAATAGTTCTTGACCTGAATGGTGTTATCTATATCACCAAACGATTCAATTCTACATATTAAAGTATTTAGGATAGGCATATTGTCTATGCTGATATCGTGCTTTTTAAGAAGTAAACCATTAGCAATTAACTTTTTATTGAGATTGCTATACCTCTTGCACATTGCATTAGCATAACACTTCTCACAGATTGACCCTTCACACTTTTTATGTGCAGCACAGAAAGTATTATCTAAATTGCTAGTAGATATTGATATCATGCCTTCCATTTTTCCACTGTGGTTTGTGCAGAACTCTTTGATTGTTAACCTTACTTCCTGTTTTTTCATTGTCTTGATCTCCTCTAATTTTTTTTGATATGGTATACCATATCTTTATATATAGATTAACATATGGTGAACCATATTGCAATAGGTAAAACGAAAAAAAACAGAGTTTTTTGATGATTGGAATTCTGCCCGGACCCTGGAAAAAGTTTCATGAAAAATTATCCGTGAGATCAGAGAGAGGGGAAGAAGGGGGAAGAACTAAAAAAACAAACTGTATGCCTTCTCCATATATACAGAATACCCTTTACTATTACGGCTTTATATACCTATCAAACAAGTATGTTAATATGTTTTCATTACCCTTGTTTAGTTGTTTAAAATCTAGTTGCATACAATCTTTTTATTATCCACTTACTTGCAAGAGTGCTAATCATAATTGCAACGGCTGAACAAACGCCCGGCTATAGCATATGATCGCCTACTGAACATATGACCACAGACCTATCAACCTACTGTTTAGGTAGGTAATACAAGGGGTGGGGTGGTACCCCCTATGCCCGGACGGGGGGAGTGCTTGGAGGGATGGTCACCTCATCGTGCCCTCATAGATTTTAGACCTCATAAAACTCAAAGAACACGCAAACACTCTCTAATTCGTTTCATTCGCTTGTTTTTGTGCTTAATTCAAGGTAGTAGTACCCCCATACCTTCTTTTAGGGGGGGGGTATTTATAAAGGGTGGTCACGCCCGAAAAAATTATTTTTTAAAAAAGGTGGCTTTATGCCTAAATACAAAGACGGAGAGAAGCACCATCTTAACTACAATCAGGAACAGTTCGCTTTGAATGTAGTAAACGGAATGAACTACACGGACGCCTACGCTGCTGTATACGGAGAAAAGAACCACGGAACCTGCCAGACAGGTGGGAAAAACTTGGCTAAAAACCCCGCGGTGGCTGCTCGTATACAGGACTTACGAGACCGAATGGCGTACAAACTGATGTGGTCGAGAGCGGAAGCCGAAAAAGGTTTAAGAGACATATTCAATATGTGTATGGACAAAGGCGACGCCCAGAACGCCATCAAGGCAGTAATGGAACTGAACAGGATGTGCGGATACCACGCTCCTACTACTTCTATCAACGCGACAGTTGATATCAAGACGAACGACATAGATTCGATAATGAAGAACTTGGGATTCACGAGAACGGAGAAACTGACCGATGGGCAAGGTTGAGGAATTTCTTTCCTTATGCAAATCGATGTACAAATGTTATGTCGCATACTCTCACAACAACAAATGGAAGGCTGGCAAGGCTGTTTCGTTTCTTTGTGACACGGTCGAGGAGTTCATCAACAAAAAAACGGGTCACGCCTACGATATTTTAGTCATTTCTATGCCCCCTCAACACGGAAAGAGTATGACGATCACGGAGACTTTACCTTCGTGGTACCTTATAAACCACCCCGACAAGAGAGTCATTGAGATAAGTTACTCCGAAGACTTTGCGCAGTTGTTTGGAAGACGAAACAGAGCGAAACTTCGTGAATACGGCAAGAACTTCGGCGTATTTCTCGCTGATTCACCCAACTCCAACACGGAGTTTGAGACGACCAAAGGCGGGTCCATGATATCGAGAGGTATAATGTCGGGCGTTACGGGTCGTCCCTGCGATTTAATGATAATCGACGACCCTGTCAAAAACCGTTTGGAAGCCGATTCGGACATATACCGTGACAGGATATGGGCGGAATGGCAGGATTCGTTCAAATCGAGACTTGCGGCTGGCGCGAAAGTCATTCTGATACAGACGAGATGGCACGAAGACGACCTTGCGGGGCGTATTGAAGAGAACGAAAAGAATGTTACGGTTATAAATCTCCCCTGCGAAGCCGAGGAAAACGACATTTTAGGACGAAAGCCGGGCGACGCACTCGCTCCTGAGATAGGAAAAGACAACAAATGGCTCAAAGACTTCAAGGCGTCTTACGAAGACGGCTCAAGGTCGTGGGAAGCCCTGTATCAGGGACACCCCACAGTCGCTGAAGGTAACATTTTGCTCCGTGAATGGTGGCAGAGGTTCGATTTAAAGGATATGCCCGCCGTAAACAGAGTTGTTATTTCGGTCGACGCAGCGTTCAAGGGCGACGACACAAGCGATTATGTGGCTATAACGGTCTGGGGCAAGAAAGACGCCGATATCTATTTAATGGACATGGTGCACCGCCAGATGGATTTCGTTGAGACCATAAACGCCATACAGATGCTGACAAAAAGGTATCCTGAGTACAGAAAACTGTACATCGAGGAGAAAGCCAACGGCGCGGCTATCATATCGGTTTTAAGAAGGAAGGTGCATTCCATACAAGGGATAAACCCTATGGGCGGAAAGATAGCGAGAGTCAACGCTATATCGGGCATAATCGAAGCCGGGAATGTGCATATCCCCAACACGACTTGGGGAAACGCTTTCATAACGGAATGTGCGTCGTTCCCTAACGCAGCACACGACGATATGGTGGACAGTATGTCGCAATGTTTAATGAGAGAATATTACAAACACGATTTCGGCAAGGAAATAAAGATACGAAAGAAAGACCCGTTCGGGCTGTTCAAGGAAAAGCCCGACGCTTTGGGTTTAAAGATAAAAGTGAGGGCATTCTGATGTTTTGGAAAAAGAAAAAAGTAGAAAAAAAAGAAAGGGAACTCACTACAGAGCAAAAGAAACAGCTTAAAGAACAGGAAAAGTGGATAAAGATCCTGCAAAATGTGACCGCCTATGACGGCACAGGAAAGGGGCAGAAGAAAATTGAGCGTTAAAACAGACATCTGGAAACTTTACGAAAAAGGCAAGGATTTCCAGAATAAGATGAACCTTGTGTGGGAGACGACCCAAAACTACAGGTTCTACGAAGGCGATCATTGGAACGGCTTGGACTCTGGCGGTGAGAAGATGCCTATAGTCGAGATAATAAAGCCTATCATCGACTACAAGACGACCATTCTGACCACCAACCAGTTGGAAGCGTTATACATCCCGCAGAACTACACGGCGCCGCCGCTGGAACAGGACATAATGCGAGAAGTCTGCAAACAGTTATCACACGAGTTTCAGCGGTACTGGGAACAGAACGATATGGACACGACTCTGTACGACCTTGTAATGGACGCACAGATATCGGGCGACGCTTATGTGTACCTTTACTTCGAGCCTTCCGACGAGAAAAAGAACGGTGTAGCCAAACAGGGGCGTATATGCTCCGAACTTGTGCCCAACACCTCTATAATGTTCGGCGACGAAAACGAGCGTGACATCCAGAAACAGCCGTACATCCTTATAGTATCGAGACGGGGCGTTGACGCCGTAAAACAAAGAGCCAAAGCGTACGGGTGCTCCAAACAGGTCATCGAGCAGATAGTACCCGACGAACTCAAAGACCAGATGACCGGGGATACGAGCGAGGTAGACAAAGACTCGAAATGCCTTTGCATCCTCAAGATGTGGAAGGAAGACGGCAAACTGCATTGTGCAGAGTCTACAAAGACGGTGGTGTACAGGCAGGACGATGTCATCCCGACCAAACTCTACCCCATCGCACCGTTTGTTTGGGAGAGAAGGCAGGGTCAATGCAGAGGCGTGAGCGAGGTTCATAAGTATATAGCGAATCAGATCTGGGTAAACAGGATCGAAGCCTACAGACTCATCTCTGCCAAGATAGCGGCTTTCCCGCGAATAGTCTTCTCTTCCAACTTAATAAACAAGGAAGACATAGCAACAGTCGGTGCGGCTCTTGAGGTCGAGGACAACGACATAGCGAAAGCAATGGAATCGGTCGGTTACATCAACCCCGCTCCTATGTCGCAGGACGCCAAACTTGTGCTTGAAGAAGTGATGACTTATACCAAAGACGCCGCTGGCGCAGCCGATGTAGCGACTGGCCGCGAAAAGTTCGATAACTACTCCGCTCTTCTCGCTATACAGCAGAGTGCACAGGCTCCTCTCGCAAGACAGACGCAGAGACTGAGGTCGACCATAGAAGCCATTGCGAGGATAGTGTTTGAGTATTGGTGCGCATACTACCCTAACGGTCTTGAAATAAAGACAAAGATTCCTTTAGATAACCCCCTGATGGGTCAGGCGACACCGTTGCAGACACCGCAGGGCACGGTCGGCGAGGAACTCGATGTTATGATAAGGGTCTCTGAAAAAGACCTTCGCAAGCTTGATGTCAACATCAGAGTGGACATCACACCCACTACCCCCATCAACAAACTCACCGAACAGCAGAAAGCTGACAACCTGCTTGTGGGTCAGCAGATAACTTTCGACGAGTATGTGGAGATACTTAACGACGAAGAACCTATAAAGCCCAAACTTCAGAGGATAGTCGAAGAAAGAAAGAAGACTCAGGATCAGATGGCGCAGATGCAATCGGTCATTGATCAGCAGAGTCAGGAATTAGAAGCGGCTAATATGGAAAACGAAATGAAAGACGCCAACCTTTTAGCCGCTACACAGAACGCATATATGGACGCGGCGATGGATATGGCAGCCGCAAAGGAAGGAGAATGATAAATGGCATATGACCCTACTGCGTTGCAGAAAGCACAACAGGTATATGATGATGCAATCAAAAAAGCGGAAGCTCTGAAAACCGCCACATTAAACAATGTTTCTTCGGCACAGGCTTCGCTTATAAACCCGTACCAGTCAATAGCAGATATGTACACGGCGAGGACTGGTGCAATCGAGGCACAGACGGCACAGGCAGACCTTGAAAGAGTGCAGAGAGAACAGGCGGCACAGAAGAATCTGGAGTCGTCGAACCGAGGCGTGTACACCACATATAAAAACGCCATAAACCCCTACGGCAGAATGGCGTCGCAGAACAACTTCTCAACGGGAGTGAGCGACTACTATAAGAACGCCAGTTACGGCACGATGCTTCAGGGTCTGGGCGTTAACCAGTACAACTACAACGATGCGATGAACAACTCCAACTCGTTATGGCAGAACTATCTTGCCCAGAAAGCGGGTAACGAAGCCGACGCTCTAAACGATTACAACTCGGCGATTCTTGCACAGAAGAAGTACGATAAAGAACAGGAAGACCTTGAGAAAGAAAGACAGCAGGCTATCGAGCAGTTCAACCTTAACCTAAAACTCGAACAGGAAAAACTCGACAGAGCAAAAGCCCAAGACGAGGAAGAAAAGAGAAGATGGGAACTCGAATGGGCAAGACAGCAAGAACTTGACAAACAGGCGACGAGTGGTGGCTCAAGTGGTTCTGGCAGCGGCTCAGGCGGAAGTTCTCGAAGCGGAAGTAACCCCGGCATAGAGATACCCGTTGAAACTCCTACGACAAATACATACAGTTCAACTGTCGGTGCGCAGGATCCCAAGAAGAGTGTTTATGTCGTGAGTGACAAGATAACGGCGTCCTCTATACCGGGCAAGTCGTACAGAGACATTAAGTATTCCGACGGCACGACAAAGAGAATGATAGTTGACACCAAACCGACTGTTGTTACCAACACAAAGACGGGCGGAGCGGCGCAGATAAGGAACAGCGCAAAGTCGTCAAGCGGACGTGCAAAGTGATAAGACCATTCCCCCCTATTGGGGGATTTGGTCACTTATCACCTAAAACCATATTATATTTAGGAGCAATCGGATGCCTAAATCAGTAATTAAGATCGATAAGTCACGGCACAACTATGCCGTGAACAGAATAAACAAAGATAAAGAACAAAAAAACACGACCCCGAAAACATCAAGCAGAAACACGGACGGAACTTGGAAGAACCAGACAATGGTCACAGGTTCTTATTTTACATCGGGAAACACAAAATCCGTACCGAGCCAGAAAGACCTTCGTGATCCCAACTATATGTCAAGAACGACCACGACTAACGATGTAAAGCCCACGGTCGGTCAGGACAGAAGAGAAAGTATCGCTAATAAACACAAGGGTGAGTCGGTATCGGCAAAAACAGGCGGGTATGTTAAAAGAGAACAGAAATCCGTCGGAGGTATAGACTGGAACAAAGCAAATCAGGCGAGACAGCAGGCAAACGAGCAGACAACTCCGCAGACAACAAGAAAGTCTATAGGCGGTATAGATTACGCCAAAGCTAACAACGCAAGAGCCGGGCAGAAACAGGATATTAACTCTTTAAGGGAAGAAGGCTATAACAAATACCTTGCCGATCAGCAGAGAAAGAAAAAGGATATGGCTGGTGTGACAGACGAGGAATACAACACCCATATCCAGAGTTATATCGATAATCGTCAGGTAAATTCCGTAGACGATGTTTTTAACACGGCGGGCGATGTAGCCGACGACCTTGACAGACAGATAAAGGACCTCGACAAACAGATAGAACAGAAATCGCTTTCGGTCACCACATCGGCGGATCCCGACAAAGCGAGAAAAGAAACAGACGAACTTCGTTCGCTCCGAGACAGGCTTACCGCCACAAAAAATCAGTTTAAGAACGAGTCGAACTATTCAAAAGGCGTACAGAAGCGTGAGTGGGAGTTTGACCAGACACCCAATGCACAGAAGTACGATATTGAAGCTGGTAAGCAGGGCGAGACATTTATATCCAATCTTTCGGACGACGACTGGGCAAACGCATACGGACGGTCGGTCGCCATAGGTATGTCCGAGGACGATACTCTTAAAGCGGCTTCAAGGTTTATGACCGAAAGAGAGAGAAACATTTACTTCGCTACAAGAGCCAAAGAAGGCGACGAAGGCGCTATGGATTATCTCCGTAACCTTTATCAGTACGGCGACCTCGGCAAACGGGTAGCGGAGAACACAGACAAGCTTTTAGGCACCGACATTATAAACACATCAAAGTTGACGGGTCAGCAGAAAGCCGCAGCCGATGTTGTGAACACGGGTATCAAAGGGTTCTTGAGATACGGCGGTACATTTACATCTGGCGTGGGTAATGCTATTGAAGGTATGGGCGACGCCGTTATGCGTGTTCAGAACGAGGATTACATTCACGCCGAGAACATCGGTAAAAAACTCTACGCAAAGAGAAAAGAAGACGCTCCCGGTGATGTTGGTCTGGACATTGCGTTCAATACTGGTAATATGTTACCCGCTATAGCGGTGTCGGTAGCCACACAGGGCATCGGCGCCCCAGCTACGGTATCGGCGATAGCATCATCTGCGGTGACGGGCGTTTCGTCTTTCGGCAACACATATCAGGACGCAAGAAGACAGGGATACACGGCGGATGAAGCGACATCGTATGCGCTTGCAAACGGCATATCCGAAGCAGCGCTTCAGTATGCGTTAAACGGTGTGGCGTTCGTTGCTGGCGGTTCAATAACGGGCGCCGCCGAAAAGGCTGTAACACAGGGCGCGCAGAGAGCAATAGGAAGGCTGTGTAAGACCGAAGCGTCACAGGCTCTTATGTCCAAGATAATACAGGCTGGAGTCGGGTCTTTCGGTGAGTTTGAGGAAGAATACCTTCAGGCTATTTTAGACCCCGTTTTCCGTAACTATTTTCTCGGTGAACTTACTCAAGTAAACCCGATGGGCGAAGAAGAACTCTATCAGGGCCTGTTGGGTGCGCTGTCGGCGGGCGGTATGAATATGGCGTCTGTCGCTATTCAGACATCGCAGGAAAACGCCATAGGCAGGAAAATAAAGGCAAAGGCCGATACTCTTAACAGAATGCTTTCCGACAAGAGCCTTGCAAAACTTCCCGACGATGTAGCGGTAAAACAGAAGTTTAACTACATAATGGAAAACGGAGCTGATAATGTTCCCGACGGCACTATAGGAAGGTTTGCACAGGAATACGCAAAGCACGCTGACGCAGACGCGGGGATCAAGGCACTTGTGAGAGGTCTCATAAACTGGAACAATGTTTCCGATGAAGGCAGGCGTATGCTTGTAGACCCGTCCAAAGCGGAGTATTTAAGAAGCGAATACGGTATCGATGTCAACGAGAATATGTCTCCCGAAGAAATGAAACAAGCCGTTCTTAACGAACAGGAACAGGCAAGGGGAAGATTCGATGCCAATCAGGGCGAAGCCGTAAGGTTTTTAAGAGGAGAACTCAAAAAGAGCGAACTCTCCCCCGGCGCAAGAGCGCTTGTTGACGACACCACATATATGGGATGGCTTCTTGATCAGTACAATGTTGATATGTCACGGCTCTCCCCCGAAGCGAGGGGTGCCGCTCTTGATGTTCTCGTTAACAGGATGGCGGGCATCGAAATGACCGAAGAGCAGAGAGCGCAGTACGAGGATATTAAGAAAGAACTCCTTGCTGGCGAGATACCTTTTGATAAGGAAACGCACGAGATACCCGCTATAAGGAAACTTGAGGATTTTCTTTACTCACTTAACGAGACTCCTATGACGAGAGCGGAAAGGGATTCCATCCTCGATGTCCTTCAGGGTTACTACGATAACACATCTGCCGAAGAGACTTCTGCCGAAACTACCACAGAAGCAAATACCGAGCCTTCTGCGGAAACGGCTGAAACAACAGCGGAACCGACAGGCACAGAGATAACCCCCGAATCGTTTGCTCTTGAATCTGATGTGGACATCAACAATTCCGAAGAGGTTAGGGCGAGAATAGACGAGCTTATGTCTAAAGACTCCCTTACTTCCGCCGAGCAGGAAAGACTTAACTTCTACAGAGAAGTGACTCCCGAAGACTACGACGCTGTTTATGAACAGAAGTTCGGCACGGACGCTCTTGAAGCTTCGCAGAGAGAAAGAGCCAAACGGCAGAAGGTAAAGACCGTAAATGAAGTAAAGAAAGCCGAAAACGAAGGCAGAACGACCGAGGAAGCGATATCGGCACAGGTCTTGACCGAGATGCCGAAAAAGAAACTTGATAAAAAACAAAAGAAGGTCAAGACACAGAGACAGCTAGAAGCCGCTGCTATCGAAACGCTTGATACGGGCGCATCGTACGAAGGCGCATCGAAGGCTATTGGGAATAACAAGATTTACAATGCGTACAACTCGCTTCGTAACGCTACCAAAGCGGCAGACTTCTCGCTCGGCGTTTCTACGGTCGGGCAGGACACATTTCAAGCCGACCTTAAAGGCAACCGTTTAGGCAAGTCTTTAAGGGGTATCTTTGATCCTCTGTATAAACTTAAAGACCAGACAGCCACACAGGCGTTCTTTGAGTATATGCATCTGATGGATCAGATAGACAGAGTCAAGATCGGTATGGGCGTAATGCGTGATGAAAACGGCGAAGTCCTTACCGAAGAACAGGCTGAAACTCTTGCGAAAGAAAAACTCAAATTCCTTAAAAAGAATTACGGCGAGACACCGTTTACGGAAAAAGTAAAGGAAAACGGCAAGAAAGTCACGAGGTCTTACGGCTGGGAGCAAATGGCTGAAGAAATATGGAAGTACAGCCGTAACCTGCTTGATATCCGTCTTGAAGCAGGTCTTATCTCCAAAGACGCGCACAAGGCGATGGCTGACGCTCATCCGCACTATGTTCCCGATATGCAGGCGGTTGAGCAGGAGAGCGATTTTACGGAAAACAAAGAATCGGCGCAGGTCGCTTCCACGGTCAGAAGAGCGTCTGGCGAAGCGCAGGTCGCTCCGTTCCTTCCCATTGACGACCTTCTTGCACAGCAGACGCGGAATGTTATGGTGAACGCCAAAAGGAATATGCTCATCAACACTCTTATGACAGAGTGGGAAGGCTCAAACGGTAAACTTGACGCTTATGTCTTTGGCGTGGATACGGACGAAGCGCAGGACATTAAAGCGCTTGCAGCGTTTGTAGAAGAAGCAAAGTCGTGGACAGGAGACTCAAAAGTCAAAGGCGAACTTTCTGCGTTTTATGCTGATGAACTGATGAACATAATCGACGCCGACAGAAAAGCGGGTACGCTTACTTTCCGTAAAGACGGTAAGAGGATGTCGCTTAAAGTATCCGACGGATTACTTAAAGGGTACAACGCCCTTAACACGGATATTTCCACCTTTGAAAAAGGTGTGGGCAAGTTTAACAATATGTTCCGTATGCTCATTACCAACTATAACCCCGGATTCCTTGTAAGGAACTTCTTCAAGGATATGGGCGACTCGCTGTTCTTCTCGATCAACACGAGAAAGTTCATACCCAACTACGCACACGCTTGGCAGCAGATGACATCCAACGGCGAGATATGGCAGTTGTATCAGGCAAGCGGTGCGTATGCGGCATCGTTTATAGAGAGCGCAAGCGAAGGCGGAAACAAAGGCATAAAAGCCAAAAGGAACGCTGTGGCAAGGTTTACTGTCGACAAGATAGAAACGGCTAATATGGTCATTGAACAGGCACCGAGGTTCGCGGAGTTTATGACATCCCTTGAGATGCAGGGTGTATTGACAAAAGTTAAAAACGCCGATGGTAAAACAGAGCTTGTTATCGACAAAGACAAACTGTCGGTAGAAGCGCTTGACGAAGCTATGTACAGAGCCAACGACATAACCGTTAACTTTGCAAGGGGCGGTACAAAGACCAAGATGCTCTCAAGAACATTTGTTCCGTTCTTAAACGCTGGCGTTCAGGACTGCACGAGGATAGTGAGACATTTCCAGCAGAAAGGCGGAAAGGCTTGGCTGCGTCTCGCTCTTAAAGCGACCGTGTTCGGTCTTGCTCCTTCGCTTATAAACGCCATGATGTACAAGGACGACGACGATTACGATAAACTCTCCGATTACTACAAGGACAACTTCTTTGTATGGAAATACGGAGACGGTCAGTTCCTTACCGTCCCGCGAGGCAGGTTTATGGCGGTCATAGGCGCAGCCGGGAGAAGGATATACGACACAACGCAGGGCAAGGAAGCCGATTGGGGTACTTTTGCAGACACGACCATCAACAATATAGCGCCTGCCAACCCCGTCAAGGATAACATCATCTACCCCGTGTTCCGTAACTTTGTTCTTAACGAGAACTGGTACGGCGGTAAGATAGACACCGAATGGGAACTGAAACATCCCGACCAGGCGTACGACGAAAACACATCGTCTGTGTTTAAGTATATCGGTCAGGCTTGGGGCGTATCCCCCAACAGGCTTCAGGATCTGTTCGATTCATACGGCGGTGTGTTTGCCGACATAGCGATACCTATGACAAACAAAGCTGGCAAGTACGATAACCTCGGTATGGCAGCGCTTGACACGGTAACTCATTCGCTCTCCAAATCCGTACAGTACGATTCGGGCGGTGTGGCTAACGAGTATTACGCTGCGAAAGACGAACTGTCAAACAGAAGAGATGATGACAGAGAACAATGGGCGACCGAAGTCAAGACTCCGTCCGATTACGCTTCGTATTATTACAACGACGCAGACAAGCAGATAGACGAACTGTACGACTCAATGCGTGAGATATACGAAAGAGACATTCCCAACAAGGACAAGCGTGATCTCGTTAATGCGCAGAAGGCAGACCTCGCTCTTCTTTATTCCACAACAATGGCTAACGCCGAGTTGCTTGAGAAAAAAATAAGAGAGTACTGGGATGTCGATGAAGATGCGCCGATAGAGATACAGCAGAGACAGTCCAAAGACGCATACATCAAAGCTTACCACGATGTGTTCGGTGTGGAAAAGGCTCTTAATAAGGCGGGTATAAATGAAAAAGGCGTAGCTGACTTAAAGGCAAGACAGATAGACCTTGAAGATTATTACAAGTATTATATGGCGACAAAGACGGGCGATAAGTATATGACTCTTGACGACGACGGTAAAACGCAGAGTTACACCAAGACAGAGAAAAAACAGATACTTCTCGATACAGGGTTAAGCACTAAATCGCTTCGTCAGATATACGCCAAAGAGTTTGAGGATGACAAGACCAAAAAGTTTAATACGATCGCTTATGCACAGACGCAGGGCGTGAGAGTCGAGTCGTTCATAAAGAGGTCTATTCAGGCGGCTGGCGAGGAAGGCGACAAGATGGATTCCACCAAGACCGACCTTGTGTGGAGAGACGGCGAGATGGTCGAGGAAGTAATAGACGGTGAAGTGTATGTTCAGGGATCTAAACTCCGCAAACAGATACAGCATCTCTTAAACTCCGGGTATACCGATAAAGAGATAGAATACTTCTATCAGAAAGAACACTCCACCGACGATTCGTATGTGTATGCTCTGGCAAGCGGGCTTGACGCAAAGACTTATCTTTCGTACAAACTCAATACGGCGGAGCTTCGGGCGGACAAGGACGAGAACGGCAACTCCATCAGCGGATCATTAAAGAAAAAGATATGGGCGGCGATATCCGATATGGATATATCAGACGCGCAGAAGTATCTGCTCTTTATGGGCAACTACAAACTTAAAAAGAACGAGTACTACGAAGTAGCGAACTACATTTTCGGTCTTGATATGCCGAGAGAAAAACAACTCAAACTCCTTGAGACTTTAGGATTCACCATATCAAACGGAAGAGTATACGCTCCGTAAACTCATTTCTCCTCTCTGAAGAAGGGAACGGCTACGGCCGTTCCCTTTTTCGTTTCATTAATTTTGAAATTGTCATAATCCGTGGTAAAGAGGGCAATAGCCCCTACCGCTGCCGAGCAGCTAATACGGAAAGGATAACTGAATAATGAGTGAATTCTACGAAGATGAAGGGCTGACAATTGATAATCAGGAATCGCCCGACCTGAACGAAGGTGTGACCGAACCGACTGCCGACGGATCAGACGAAGGAGTCGAGATACCAGCAGAGACGCAGGAAGAAGCACCAGCGCCGAAGCCGACAACCAAAAGGGTATCGGACAGAATAAACGCCATAAGAGCTGAAAACGACGCGAAGCTCAACGAACTGCAATCAAGGTTGGATGACGCTAACAGACAGTTGCTCACCTACCGTGCTAATGAAGAAGGGATCACCGTAGAAGAACTGGTAATGAGAGACAAGATGGAAGAAGAAAACTTCCGTAACGCTCTCCACAACGATCCCGAATTCATCGCTTTACAGCAGAGGGATTTTGAACGCCAGAAAGCTGAAGTTCTCACTCAGCTTCAGGACAGTTTCCCGAAAGACGGAATACAAGACCTTGACGCTTTACCCGCTGTCTTTTTCAGACAACTTCAGGCGGGAGTCGACCCCGTAACGGCGTACCGTGCGAGTGTCGCTGAAGCGCAGAAGGCAACACCGCCGTCAACGGGAAGCGTTAAATCGCAGGGCGAGACCACTAAAGGCAATCTCACCGAAGCGGACATGGAAAGTATGTCTACCGAGGATTGGATAAGGTGGCTCGACGAAAACGAAACGTGAAAGGAATAACAACACATGGCTATAACAGGCAAAATCAATGCGGGTACATTTATCCCGAAACTGTGGGAGGCCGTTGTTCTTCGTGCATATGAGAACAAGCTCATAGCCAAAGAGATTTGCGCTATGCCCGTAAAGGCCAAGATCGAAAATCTCGGCGATACGGTACACTTCCCCGGTCTTGCAGACCCCACGATACATTCGTATCAGAACCCTACTCCTGACGGATACATTCCTCACGGCTTTAACACAGCCAACAACGTAATGATCCCGTCTACTGCTACACAAGGAACAACTATCGTTTACGAAGACCTCGTAGACACGGACACAACACTGGTCATCGATCAGGCCGATTACTTCGCATTTGAAGTAGACGACGTTCTGAAGGCTCAGGCCGAAGTCAACGTCAAAGGCTCACAGCTCGAAAGAGCAGGCTACGGCCTCAGGGACAAGACTGATAAGTACATCCTCAGCCGTCCTATCGTAAAGCAGGCTGCCCTGATCTCTGCCAGCGCAACACCCATGCCCGTAGTTACAGGCTCAGTTACAGTTCAGTCCGTTGCCGGCGCAACATCTGCTCTGTCTATCACTTCGGCAAATGTCATTTCTTCGATCGGTAAACTCTCCCAGTATCTGGAAGAAGCAAATGTTCCGAACGAAGAGAAGTACATCGTTATCCCCCCGTGGCTGAAGCTCAAACTCCACCTCGCAGGCATCAAGTTCTCAATACTTGAAGGCACAAAGGGAGTTAAGAACGGCATCGAGTGGACGAACGACCTCGGTTTCGATATGTACGTATCCAACAACCTCGTAGGCATCTACAACGGAACGACCGCTACACAGCGTGACGGCCACGTCATCGTTGCAGGTTCTAAGAAGTCTATGGCATACGCTTCTCAGATCACCAAGACCGAGAGCAACAGGCTCGAGACAAAGTTCGCTGACGGCGTAAGAGGTCTCCACCTCTACGGCGGCGCGGTCATCAGACCTGAGTGCATGGCACTCGGCAGATTCGTCGAAGGCGCTGAAACGACAATCTAACTCATCAATGTTCCTCCATTGATAACTATAGGGTAGTGGGAACTCCCACTACCCCACCCCTTAAGGAGAACAAACATGAAATTTGTATATATACCCAACGCTAAGTTGTGCGTGTGCGGGATAAACGTAACATTCTCGCCTGAAGGCGAATACTCAACCGACGATGAAGTTGTAAAAGCGATACTTGAACAGACGCCGGGAGTAAAGAAAAAGATAACGATACAGAAGAAATCAGAACCAAAAAAGAAGTAAGCCAGTACAGTTTTGGAAGAGGGCAAATAAATGGCAATAACATACGGCGAACTCAAGAAATTAGTCTTGATGAAAATAGATGAATATGAAGCGGATGCCGATGGAATGACAGACGACGAGGACATAATTGCCCGAATGCCAGATGTCATCAATGAAAGCATTCGTTTTGTGTTTTATGGCAAAGGACACAACCAGACTTGGGAAGTGTTTCAGGGCGTATCCATCAACGCTCTTGAGAAACAGAAGAACGAACCCGGCTATGTTCCGCTTTTCGGTGAACACCGAACCGAAGACATAGTATACGAAGCTGACGGTGTGTGCGGATACTTCTTTGAGGTGGACGACACGGCGACAATTACCATTGAAACGGAATCTGACGGTGAATGGTCTGTTGTCAAGACAATAAATCATTCCAATCTTCAGCCGTTCAGCGAGATGGTCGCATACAAAGGGAAGATATCTGACACACCAGTCCACGCAAGGATAACATTCTCTGGATCGTATTATTACAACTTCCGTAATGTCTGCTTGCACAATGTAGCGTTTGAGACGGACGAGAAAGTTCCCGACTACACAGGATTCAGGCAGCACGACATTCCAAAGAATCTTTACCAGATAGTCGAAGCGTACAGGGTCGTGGATGGAGAGAGAAAGAATGTTTCTTACTACACCGAGGACTACAAGTTATATCTTCCCGATATTGAAGGGATAATCTATCTTGTTTCCAAGTTCTTCCCCGACAAAGTAACTGCGGACACTCCCGACGATTATGTCATAGACATCCCCATCGATACGGAGTTTATAGTCGCAAACAAAGCGTCGGCTATCTTTATGATGGAAGGCGAATATGCCGAGTTCATAGCAGACGAAGAACAGGGTATGCAGATGCTCGAAGGAGACAGAGGACGGAGCGGTGCTCCTAAAATCGTGAGGTTACATTAATGGCATTCGTTCAAAGGCAGCAGCCTAAAGTACCTGCAAGGCAGCAGGTTTCACTATACTTCGGCGATGTCAAAGGCGTTGATTTCCGTAGCGACGATACAGCTCCAACACGCTCCCCTGACTCTGTCAATATGTACCGTTCAAGGCTCGGCCTTTGGGAGACGCATCCGGGATTCAGGAAGATAGGATATGTCGGCAAGAATATTCCCGTGTGGGATATCCACAAATACACCTACCGTGATCCATACGGCGACTTAAAAACAAAAGTCCTCGTTCACGCTGGTTCAAAGATGTATGTGTGGGACAACTACCCCGAAGAGTTTAATGCCAACACATTAACGGAAATCTTTTCGGGTATGGCATCCAACCGAGCAAAGTATGTGGAGTTCCACAATATGCTTTTATGCCTTGACGGAGAATCCCTTTACTACTACGACGGTGAGGTATTTGACTTCGTTGAGCATAAAGCAGAGATACCGCAGACATATCAAAACGTTACTCCCGACCGTTCGGCAAGTCCTTCGTATAACCAGAGGAACTTCTTAACAAGGTTCGTGTTTGAAGGCTTCACCCCCGACGGCACGGCTACCGAATACAAACTCGGCATGAAAGAACTCGACGCTGACACAGTTGAGATATGGCGTGGTGCTATAAATAAAGACGACCCCGACAACACGGTCTATACAGAAGTCCCTTCTGTGGCAAGTGCTACAGGCAATGTGTTCGAGGTCGACAGAACGGAAGGTAAAGTCAAATTCAAGACCGCCCCTGCAACAGCAGACATCCCCGGCGTTGAGTGTCTGTACATACAGTATGCCAAAGGATCAGCCGGGTATCCAAACAGAATTAACAAATGCACAGAGATACTCACCTTTGACAACAGAGTATTTCTGACGGGCAATCCATTGTACCCGAATGTAATCTTCTGGTCGCAGAACGGTTCATGGAATTACTATTCTGAAATAGGATACTCGGACAGAAGCGGAGCGTCATCGGCAGCGATAATCGCTCTTCAGCAGCTACAGGAAAACAAGTTCTTATCGATAAAGGGCGATACGCATCAGGACGGAGCTTATGCTGTCTGGACACAGAGCGACCTAAACGACGAGTTCCTTGCTGAAACATATTTAAGTTCTACTGGTAACTCGACTATTGGTTGTGTTTCAAACTTTGCTCATTGTGTGTTCGTAGACGATAATGTTTTTCTTTCCTCTAACGGAGTGAACGCTATATCGAGAAACCTCTCGGTGAGTTTGGAGAGAAACATCGAGCACAGGTCGACATTGATAGACCCGAAACTCCTTGCCGAAGATTTAGAAACGGCTATGGTCGAACAGCACAGAGGATACTTGTACATCCTCTTCCCTAACGGGCATTGTTATGTGGCTAACTCGTCTTCAAAGACTGACGAACTGTCGAGAAACTTTGAATATGAATGGGCGTACTTACAGGATGTAAGGGTATACAACAAAGACAACCCCGTTGAGCCGACCAACCTTATATCGTTCAACGACAAGGAACTGTACTTGTGTTCCGCTAACGGATATCTCTGTAAGTTTTATTTTGATCTTGAATCAGCTGACGGCTCATTTCCGTCTTGGACATACAACTTTGACGGCAGACCTCTGCACGAACACGTTGATACGCCCAACAGTTGGTTTGGCGTACAGAACAGATTCAAGAAACTGATAAGGAAATACAACGACCTTTACTGCGATGTCCGTGCCCACAGCGATGTCGAGGTTCTGTACCATACCGAGAAAAAGTTTATGGAAGACTCAAAAGTCCTGTCGTACAAGGCTGATGTTTTCACCTTTAACGAACTCGACTTTTATTCATACACAGACCAGAGCGGGAACTTGGAAAGCAATTTCACCTTCCAGACTCTTCCCCCCGTTTCGTTTGTCTTAAAGAAACTCAAGGGCAAGAGGTTCAGAAGACTACAGTTAAGGGTACAGAGCGGCGGTGTGAACGAACCTATCATATTCAAATCGCTCGTGGTAGACGCTTATGTACTCACGAGGAAACTCAAATAAGGAGCAAACAATGGCTATAGAACGAATATCAAAATTAAGAGAAATTATAGAGAACGGTGGATATAACATCAAGAATATTCAGAGCCTTCCTGTTACGCCCAAAATGTATGCAAGGGATTTACAGGCTAAATTTGACCAAAATGTTGATGCTCTTGTTGATGCGATTGACAATCCAAACGGGCTAATAGACTCAATAACACAATATATTGCGGAGGTTGCAAGTTCAATTGTAGACCCCGGTGGAAGCGACACGCTTATGACACAGGCGGTATTCGCTACAGGGATAAATCCTTCGGAGTCTGAACACCCCGTCGATAAAGCGTTATATGCCAACACCGTAAAAGCAAGCGTAGTGGACGGCGTCCTTTATCTTGGCACAACACCGCAGTAAGGAGTAAACAATGGCTATAATCAAAGGCTCTACACCGACAATAAGAATAGTCCTTTCTACTGACGAGGTAGCGTATGCCGACATATCAAAAGTGTACCTTACCTTTGCGCAGAAGGACTCTATCATAAGCGACCTTAACACGACCTTTGACGGTAACGAAGGAGTGGTGGAAGGCAACACCATTACTTACTCAAAGAAACTCACACAGGCGCAGACGCTTGCACTTATAGAAGATGTCGACCTTGATTGTCAGGTCGATGTTATAACAACGGGAGCGGACAGAAAGATATCAAAGATATTCTCTTTCGGTATCTGCAAGTCGCTCCGTAACAGCGTGCTATCGTAGGAGAAACTATGGCATACGAGAAGATACAAGCCGAGATAATCCCCGAAGGATTTGAGATACATCCTAATTTCCAGAACCTTGAACCCGAAATGAAAGTCGCTGTTATGTCTGGTATCAAAGGCGATAAAGGCGACAAAGGTAATAAGGGAGATAAAGGCGATACTGGAGCGACGGGTGCTAAAGGTGATAAAGGCGACAAAGGTGATACTGGTGATACTGGGAATGGCATATCAGATATTAGCAAAACAGCGTCTTGGATAGAAGATGGTCATGTAATAGACCAGTATAAAATCACATATACTGACGGCACATATACAACATTCAGGGTTACAAACGGCGAAGACGGAGAAAAAGGTGACACGGGTGCAGCCGCCACTATAGCCGTCGGTACGGTTTCTTCTGGCTCAACCGCTTCCGTCACTAACTCCGGGACAACATCCGCTGCCGTGTTTAACTTTGTCTTACCAAAAGGCGACAAGGGTGACAAGGGCGATACAGGAGCAAAAGGAGACACGGGAGCGACAGGTGAAAAAGGCGATAAGGGAGACAATGGTGACAAAGGTGATACCGGCACAGGAATCAGATCTGTAACCAAGACAGGAACTTCCGGACTCGTTGACACCTACACGATAACCTTTACCGACAACACGACCACGACCTTTACTGTAACCAACGGACAAGACGGAACAGGTGCGGTTATAAGCGTCAACGGTAAAGACGGTAATGTTGTGCTTGACGCTGAAGATGTCGGTGCTTTGCCTGATTCAACGGCAATCCCGACAAAGACGAGCGATCTAACCAACGACAGCGGTTTTCTCACTACGGAGACAGACCCGACCGTACCGTCTTGGGCAAAACAATCCACCAAGCCGAGTTACACGGCTCAAGAGGTTGGTGCTTTGCCGTCTTCAACGGTCATACCGAGCAAAGTGTCACAGTTACAGAACGATAGCGGTTTTATCACGGGCTACACAGAGACAGACCCTACTGTGCCGTCTTGGGCTAAGGCATCAAGCAAGCCCACTTACACGGCAAGCGAGGTCGGTGCGTTACCTGATACGACAAGCATTCCTGAGAACACGAGCGACCTGAACAATGACAGCGGATTCATAACAATTAACAATGTTGCTGGTTCTTATCTGCCTTTGTCGGCAGGTTCATCAAATGCACTAACAAGCGACCTCTATATTCAGGGAGATGTTCACAGGACACCGCAGACATATTCAGCTTCGCCGTCATCATCATCGGTGTCTCTTACAACGGGAAACCAAAAACTTTGTGAAGTATCTAATATTTCAGCAGGTGTTTACATAATAACAGCAGCGATACATTTTACAGCTTCCTCAAACCCCGGCGTCGCTTTTGTTAACTTGTACAAGAGTTCTACAGCAAACAACACAATCATGTATTCGCAGCACCACGTAGGCAGATCCTCTTGTTATTTCAACGATACAACGTGGGCTACATTTGGTGATGGTGCTTCCTGTTCATTTTATTTTGAGCCTAATGTAACAGGAACGGCAAATGCAGTAGTTTTATCAATGATAAGAATTGCATAAAGAAAGGAATTATTATGGCTAATATAGAAAAGATAGTCTTACCTGACAACACACAATACAACATTAAAGACGCAAACGCTCTGCCGTTATCAGCAGGTAGTTCTTATCCTCTGACCAACCCTTTAACTATACAATCGGTAACTCTTGACGGCGGGGATGGGAATCTGAATATCAACGGTGATATCAGAAGAGTCCCAAAAAACTATTCACAGAAAATTTCTGTTACGATCAGTAACCCCGACAACACAAAGGTCGCAGAAATCACAAATATTGAACCGGGCGTATATCTCATCAATGGATACGTACATTTAACTTTAGAACAAGTAGTGAATACGAACGTTTATTTAAATTGCTATAAAAGTTCAATAAAAAGTAGCCCTATATTTTATTCGCTCCACACTATTTTGGGAAGAGAAGATGGTTATTTTCAAGACACCTCGTGGGCTACATTTACGTCTGAGCAATCAACAGTTTCTCTTTGGGTACAGCCGGGGAACAAATGCGCAGTAACGTGTAATTTATATCTTCTGCGTATAGCATAAAGGAGAAAAACAATGGAAGGTGTAATGATAGCAACGCTTGCGTGCGTGATAGTAATAGGTGCGATTTATCTTTTTGACAGATTCGGTGGTAAATGATTATTCTTCTTCCTCTTTTTCATCGTTGAGTACAGCCAAGATTTCAGCCATCTGTTCTTTCACAAACTTGTCCTTATCCTTGACGATGAAAATCGGATATCTTAATTCACCATTATCGGTTACATAGGGTTTAATCATAATATCACCTCACATTTATTATAACACAGAAAGGAAGAAAATATGGCTTTATTATCTAATTTTATTTCTCTCGCCAAAGGTCAGGTAGACCGTGGCATTTATGTGTGGGACTTAAATGGTGTCCGTCTAAAGAACCTCACGGAAGCCACCATCAAAGCGAAAGAAAAAGATATTGAAAACGAAGAGACCGCAATCAAAATGTGGAAAGCAAGAAAGGATAAGTACCCCGATGCTATCGCTGCCGATTGCTCAGGCTTTGTTGTGTGGTGTCTGATACAATGCGGTGCTAAAAAGAGTGGCTATGACAAGACAGCCAACGGATTCTATAAAGACGAGTGTATGGACATAAACAAAAAAGAACTCCGTAACGGCGACCTCTGTTTTAAGATTGGCATTCGTGATGGCGTCAGGAAGATAGTCCATGTAGGAATTTATTGTGACGGCAAGGTCATTGAAGACCGTGGAAGAAAATGGGGCATCGTATCAAGGTCATTATCTTTAGGCGGTTGGGATAAGTATGGCAGGCTCAGAATTAATTGGGAAGACAATCCAAAGCAGTACGTATTAACACGTATTCTCAAAAAGGGCTGCGAGGGTTCTGATGTTAAAGAGTTACAGAAGAAACTCATCTCGCTCGGCATCAGCGTCGGTTCAAGAGGAGTAGACGGCGAGTTCGGGTCAAAGACCAAAGACGGTGTCATCGCTTTTCAGAGAAAGAATCCCGTGGCTTGCGGTAAAGGTGCTATAAAGAACTATGATGACGGTGTTGTCGGACAGAGGACTTGCGAGGCACTCGGATGGATTTGGGGTAAAACCAAATCTGTAGACGACACAAAGTTCATCCCCCCGAATCTGATATGATAGCAAGAATTGAAGCGTTAAAGAATGAAAAGATATTTACTATACCTTGCAAGATGGCAGCTGAGCAGTCTGGTTCTTGCTCCTGTGCTTGCACTAATGACGGGGAATCCTGTAACGCAACCTCGTGTGATTTTCGCAACTATAACAGCGAATCTGATCGGGGGAGCGATATTCTACTGGATAGACAGGCTGATATTTAGGAAGCCCTAAAATCCGTTCTAAAGAGACTTTGGCAAAGGGTGAATAAATTTACCTTGAGCCATAGAAATAAAATGTAGATTTAATATAGAAAGGAATAACTATGGAAACACTTGGAATTATCATTGCAATCTCGACGATCATATGGTATCTGATCGACAGATTTAAACCCTTGTGGGAAGAAGCAAAAGGTTCAAAGTACATAACCATCGGTATCTCTGCCATCCTCGGCACTATAGCGGTCATTACTTTTAACCTTGATATCCTCGTCGCCACGGGCATAGTCGTTGATGTGACATTCTTCGGGATGTTATGTACTGTTCTTTTATACATGGCAGGCTCATCAGCGATAGCGGAAATCATAGAAAGGATAAAGGGAAAGTAATATGAACTTGGAAGAGCGGGTGCAAGAAAACGGCGAGCATCTTGCACGGCACGATGAACAGATAAAAACACTTTTCAGTCAGCAAGAGGACATTAAGAAACTCGCCGAGTCTACTCACGCTCTTGCTTTGTCTGTGGAGAAGCTCACCGCCCGGATATGTACGGTCGAAGACGACTTGCAGATACTGAACGCCGATAAACGGCAGAAGACTTATGCGATCTGGCAGATAGTCGTCTCGGCTATCATCGGCGGTGCGGCCACATTCATACTGACTCATATCTTACACTAACGAAAAAGACCCCAAACGGGGTCTTCTTCTATTGCTTACAGGAGATCAAAACAATAAGCAAAAAGGATGGAGTTTGTTCACAGAAGGGGTAGTTCTGTAAAACTGTTTTGAATTATATGCCTTTAATTATAATACCACGCCCGATTAAGAGTTGGTGATTATTTCAACGGCTTTTCTTATATATTTTACGAAAAGCATCTGTATCTTCCGTGAAGAGCAGTAATATTTAGAAGCGAGCATCTCTGTGGGGATGTCTGTTTCCACGAATTCCTTCAGCATCCTCGCATCGTATCCCGACATACAGACGAGCTGAATAGCCTGTTCGCACGCCTTTATGACTGCCTTTGATGAATGCCTTCTGTTCAGCATAGCGTAGTATATAAGACCTTGTTTCTTTTTATTTACGCCCTTCACGGCACGAAAGGAAAGTTTCATATTATTTCCGTTACCTCTATATGATGAACCCATTTCATCAGTTTTCTTTTTATCACATAGTCCGGGAGTTTCCTTGTCATTTTGCTTTTGACATCTTCCACCACCCATTCTTTTTTTATGTTGTCATAGTAATAAAAGTCGGGTATGTACTTAACGGCAAGTTCATTTCTCTTACCGCCTTTCTGTGGCGGAATAAGTTCAAAGACCTTTTTCTTTTTAGTCTCGGTGTTCGGCATAAGGTCACGGATCTCGCCGTTCTCCTGTCTCACCCACAAATCCCAGTAATGAGACGCTTCCTTTTGGGAATCAAATATAATACCGTTAATGGAAACCTTCTTGTTTTTATATTTGGCGAGCTTAAAATTAAAAGCCACTCTACCACCACCTTTTATAGAATCCTATATAGATTATTACTACTTCCACGATAAGAAATACTAAAATGATTTTCATTTTATTTTCTCCTAATTTCTCCCGACATTTAGGACTTATTTCCAGTTAATCTGTTGTGCAATCACCCATCCCAAGATGTAAAAGATTGCACAGTTTTTTACAATTTCATACCAATCCATCTTCTATTTCCTCTTTTTTTTCTTCGTCTTTCTCCCCGCAGAACGGACAGTATTTCCACTCCCAAAATGTATAATAAGTTTCCTCTGTGTCAACAGTATTACCACAGTTTGAACACATATATATATGGTCTTCCAAAGGGTCGTCCGAATCGAATAAAGGTTTCCAAATCATTTTCTCTCTCCTTTACTGCAGAAATCATCTGCCGTCATATGAAAATACTTTGTTAGGTCGCAGTATCCCTCTGTTTCGTATTCATCGTTGTACCAGTACTTACAATCCTTGCATCTGATTAAAGGCTTGTCATCAATAAAAACATTAGCGTATTGGTCTTTCTTCTCGTCAAGCCACTTGCCCTTGATATAAATATTAGGTGGATTAATACTTGCAGGCTTTACATAAATAGGTCTGTCTGTTGTACTAAAATTGTCATCGTATCCGTCAATCATTTTTTTTCTCCTCTTTTACTTTCCAACGCATTCCCAACGCATCCAACGTGTTGAACGTGTTGAGTCAACTATGGGTCAACTATTTCCGCTCTCCTCGTGAACAAAAGTCATCTGCACCCATTTGTTCTTCCCAGTCATAATCTACACTTTGTAAAAAGCATCCGTTTCCAAATTTGAAATACTTACAATCCTTGCAATGAACTATCTTTTTTTGTTCCTTGAATACCGTTAATTGAGTGATATGATCCCAAAACTCATCATCAACTTTCATTACTACTTCTTTCATCTCTTCTCTCCTCTGCTCTTTTTTCAAAAATCAATCTCACAACATTCAAAACTGCAAACAAGTCTACTTCCTCAACATCTGTTCTTCTGTCTACAACAGGTTCTGTTGTGCATCTGATGGTTTCCCATGTCCGTGGGAGTTTTATCACGATTTCATTTTTAGGTTTAGAGTATTGCAAAACATATCCGTCTGATATCAGCATTCTTCTACCTCAATCCCTAACTTCTTCCTTATCTCGGCAACCACAGACATTTCATTTATACAATCTTCCATTGCTTCTGCGACTGTATTTCCCTCAAAAGAAATAAATGTTTTCCCATCATCTCCGTATGCGTGACCACCGTAACAGTTATCTTCTTCGCTCCATTCAATCACTATCTTTGTTATCATTCTTCTACCTCCTCAACATATCCGTCCTTGTACATTATCTTCATCTTTCCTTTTCGCTCTTTCCACATTTCACAAGAGTTATAAGGATTCACAGCCTTTTCTATTAGATGACATCTGTAGTGTATTGTGTGAAGTTCTGCCCCTTTATAGTGGTTACTCTGTTCGTAACAGTCCTGACATTTATCGCAAGTTTTCATTCTTCCACCTCATCCATCTTCGCTCCGCACCACGGACAGTAATTCATTTCGGGAATTCCCATACGTCCACATACAGAACATTCAAAAACTAATTGCCTTCCGTCCCAATGTCCGTGCCGTTCTGCATCTACTGTCGGTGCGTCTTCTATTACGTCTTTCAAACCGTCTAGGCCACAAGCCCTACAAGGTGCATCTCCAATTTCATATACAAACTTCAACTTCCCGTTTTTTATCCCCTTGCGTTTCTCACAATCCTCGCAATAGAGTTTCGTAATATCGTGTATCAATGCATCTGCATCAATTAATCTACTCATCTTCTTCCACCTCTTCATTCATCTTCGCTCCACAATCTGGACAGTAGTTCCACTTATCTCCAATGTCATTGCAATAATATTCGCAGTTAGAACATCTTCTTACTCCATATGTTCCCCCATTCGTAGTACATAATCTGTCGGAAATCCAATGTCCGTGCCGTATAGGTTCTGCGTCTTCCTCTGCACCTATTACGGCTACTGTGCTTATTAAATCCCAATCGCTTATGCGTTTGTTATATGCTTTTCGCATATGTTCTATTAGTGCATCTGCATCTATTAATCTACTCATCTTTCTTCTCTCCTCTATAAATATCACTTCAATATCACTTCATTATCACTTCAATTCTCCTCGTGAACAAAAGTCATCTTCTTCCCTTATTGGGCAGTCCCACGGATGTTTATCCAATTCTGTGCAATGGTGTTTTTCGGATTCTATGAAATAAAACCAATGTTTACAATCCTTGCAGTGTACAAGTTCGCCCTGTACAACTTGCATTCTGCACATTGTACCGCCATCGCCTAAATCTCGTTGTTCGCATACATCTAACAGTTCACCAACGATTCTTTCGGAATCAAATACGGCATCCTTTTTAAAAAACGCTATGTATTTAATCTTGCTCATTTCTTCTCTCCTCTCGAACAAAAGTCATCAGGTCTCTCGCATATCCCGCCGTACATACATCCTCGCTTCTGATGTGGCTTGTCTTCGGGATAGTAGTTCTTGCAGTCTTGACATAAAACTATTTCATATTCTTCGCCTGTGTCTGTTTCAACGATAACTAAACTCATTTCTTTACTCCTCTCCACTTACATCCACCGCCGTATTCAATACAATCAACATCGCCACAACAACAGACCTCACACTCACCGTCGTTGAATATTGTTTTAATGTCTGCAATCGCACAATCCCTTTCCTTTATCAAGGTCTTGACGGCGGATATAAGAGAATCAACTTCCCTTTTAAGGTGTGATATCTCTATCTCGGCTTCGTTGTATTTCTTATGCCACTTCGCCTTCTCTTCCTTGAGTTCTTTAGACTCGATACTCTCCATCACTTTACGCTGAATTTCCAGTTCATCCATATCGTACATACTCCTCTCCTATCTGTGCCAATGCACATCAATGCCCTTTTCGTAGGTGGACAGTATTATCTCGGGGATGGCAAATCCCGTCGGGGGCAATCCCTTTTCGGCAGCGTAACCGCCGTAGTCTAAAAACGAAGGCACAGTCACCGAGTGTACAGTTCTCGGTATTATCTTTTTGTTTCTAAAATCACAGACGAGTCTGCCTGACGGGAAATAAGCAGGGCGGTGGGTGTGTCCTGTTATCTCAAGGTCTACGCCTTCAAAAGTGTTGGACAGTCTTTCTACTCTGTTTAACCCCGCACCTATGGTCTGCCCGCCGCCCGATCCGTGCCAGATGTGTACGCAGTATGTCGGTCGGTACTTGCCGCAACTCTTCTGGTCTGCTCCACCCACTCTCAAGAAACAGAACGCCATTGAACTGCGGTATCTGTCTTCGTTTCTCCATCGGCAGAAAACGTCATAAAGCACATCGGTGTCCGTTTCCCGCTTTGAACGGGATTCGTGGTTTCCCGATGTGCCCGCAAGTATCTGCCCGTTTTCGGCAAAGTCTTTAAGCTCTTCGTACAGCCATTCCTTCTGCGCACCCACGGACATTGCCTGTTCGTACATTGAAGCGCCCGGCGCAGACTTGATTCCGTTATCGATACAATCGCCGAGGATGATCATATAATTATCACCCACGAGTTCCTTATACCTCTGCCACTTCTTCTCCGAGAACTATT
>Ga0247610_10000861_pt1 | contig 40351 bp, 26 predicted proteins | sample 174DNAGHGhighgp2_FD_193483 | JGI IMG/M metagenome (GOLD analysis project Ga0247610, IMG submission 193483) | Sheep rumen microbial communities from Palmerston North, Manawatu-Wanganui, New Zealand - 1742 DNA GHGhigh gp2 | ecosystem: Host-associated > Mammals > Digestive system > Stomach > Rumen...
TCAAAGCTTTGACATTGGCCATGGGCGTTGCAGTGGTTGCGCTCTCCATCTTAGAAGTTGAAGGTGTGAATATGCCGCTTCTGCTGGGCCTCGGTTTGACTTGTGCAGGAATCAGTCTGCTCAACAAATAACCCATGAAAAAATTGAAAAGATGCCCGATTTGCAATCGTAGTTGGATTATCCCGGTACTGATAGTGACGGTGAATGCAATAGCCATTATGGTACAATGGGGTTCGTTGCCAGAGGTACTTTTAGCTCATTTCGACCTACAAGGAAATGCAAGTGGCTCGATGCCTCGTGGCACACTGCTTGTTTACCCTTTGATAGGTGCTGTGATTTGTATAATAGCATTTGGAATAGCTCACCATATCGGCAAACGCAAAAAAGAAGCCGGCAAACTACAGATTTTAGGCTTGACCATTCTTACTTCTGGAATAGTGCTGACCATATTCTCGTCCACTATGGTTACGCTGACAGCAGGGAAAATGCCCATATTCATGCTTGCCGAACCCATAATCCTTTTATTCTCCGTTGTTGCATTCGTTATTTGCTTGATTAAAGCCTCCAAGCGTAATATTACGTTGCCCCCCGCGTCCGGTTTCTCCTTTCAAACGCTACCTGTCAAAGGCATCATGAATGCCCGCGACTTGGGCAATTATACCGTGCAGGATGGACGACATGTGCGTAGTGGACTCCTTATCCGTAGCGCTCATTTAGCAGAAGCCTATGAAGCTGACCTCCAGCATCTGACCTCCATGCAAACGGTAAAAGTCATTGACTTCCGCATGGAGTTAGAAAAGAAAGGCAAGGTGGACAAAAAAATCCCCGGTGCCCAATATATATGTCTTCCCATTGATGGAAGTGGCACTTTGAGTTCTACGGCTTCCGAGAAGGAGATGAAGAAATTTTTTGGGAGGAAAACGTTCAACGTGAAAAAGCTCATTGTGATGGCTGCTTTCAACAGCAAAGCCAAAACGATTGCCCGTGAACTCTATCCCACACTCTTATTCAACCCGCAATGCCAGTCGCAAATGGCGGTTTTCTTACGAGAATTAGTGAACACCGATGGCGGTGCCGTCCTTTTCCATTGCACTCAGGGGAAAGACCGAACCGGCATTGCCTCTGCACTGGTTTTGGCCGCGTTAGGCGCTGACCGCGAAACCATCGTTAAAGACTTCGATGCCACCAACATAGTCTATGGGAAGGACGTGAAAAGATACACTCGTCGCGTGAGGCTTTTGGGAGGCAAAGAGGAGGAGATTGCCGTAGTGAAAGCATTTATTGGTGCTAATACTGAGAACTTTATCAAGGCACTGGATGCCATTGATGCGCAGTACGGCAGCATGGAAGCCTACCTTAAAGGGCCTATGACATTGACTGAGAACGACATCATCACCTTAAGAAATCGCTATCTGACCGATTAAATGAAACCTTTCCGTTTCTGGCTCTTTGTTCTGGTGCTTTTTGTGCCGCTCGCAGGCTGGTGCATCAATCCTGGGGCCTTTGTGCCGAGAATGATATTGGTGCAGCTCATGTGGACCGCCCTGCTGCTCATGCCTTACGTTCTGTTTAGGAAACGATTCCTTTATGTGACCGCTGCCACACTCCTGTTTATCAACGGTCTTATCAATCTGTTTCATTGGATAATCGTGAAATGTCCTTTGAATGCTTCGTCCATTTTTATTTTCTCGAATACCAATTTCAATGAAGCTTCCGAGTTTATGACGGTGAAGATGACGCCTCTCCTGCTGCTACTCGTTCCGTATGTGCTGGTGTTTGTTTTGACGCTGAGGTATCCACCACGACTCGCTTTCAGGACGAAAAGCGAAATTTTTGTCTGGTCTGCTCTTTGGCTTTTTACGGTTGTTGTATTTACGGTAAATATTATAAATGGTCGGTTTTTGCGGCTTTGGGTGCCTGAAGTGGAGCGAGCAGTTGTCTCATTCTATATCGAATCGAAATCATATAAAAACCTGAAAAAGCGCAACTTATATACTGTTGACGCAAAGATAGATAGTCCTGATTCTACGTTGGTGGTAGTCGTGATAGGGGAGTCCTACAATCGAAACCATGCTGGAATCTATGGCTATCATCAACAAACGACACCGCGATTGGCATCCCACAACGATATTTTGATTTTTGACGATGTTATCAGTGCCAATTCCAATACTTTGGGTTCTGTGATGCTCTTTCTTACCGAAAACAACATGAATCACCAAAGGCCTGTGGATAGCTGTATTCACATTTTCGACGTGCTTCACTCTGCAAAATGCAAGTCGTATTGGCTTTCAAACCAGTCGCCTATAGGAATTTGGGACAATGGCGTCACTAATCTGGCTTACAATGCGGATGTTGTCTCTTTTGTGAATATGATGGCCAGTTCTTCCATGGAAAGTACGCAGATGAAATCCTTCGATCAAAAACTGATTGAACCGTTTGTTACTGCATTGTCCGAAAAGGAAAAGAACAAAGTCGTATTTTTGCATCTCATGGGATGCCATACCGAGTATCAAAAGCGTTATCCACCTGATTTCGAAATATTTAAAGACGCGAAAGACAAACAGGGCAGAACGATAAATGCTTACGATAACGCAATCTATTACAATGATTTTGTGATAGACAGCATAATCTCGCTTCTCAAAAACTATAGCCAAAATCACCCCGATATGCGCATTTCGGTGCTCTATTTCTCCGACCATGGTGAGAATGTTTACGATGAAGACGACAATTGTGGGCATAACTATTCCGATAGAATTCCTCATGTCAACGTGGAGATTCCGTTTATCTTTTGGTTTTCAGAATCGCAGATTGCTTTTTTGCAATCAGAGGGTGTCAGTTTGGTTCAGCGGCTCCATACGCCATACATGATTGACGACCTGTTTCACACCATTATAGATTTGGCGTCGATAAAAACATCCTGTTTCGACAGTCGAAGGAGTGTGGTGAACAAAGACTACGATGCATCGCGCAAGCGAATGCTGGAAGATGGTAACTATTATATAAGACAATGAAAAAGATACTTTTTGTATGCCACGGGAATATTTGTCGCAGCCCGATGGCCGAATTTGTAATGAAAGACCTGGTGGAAAGAGCCGGGTTGAGCGACCTATACCATATCGAATCCGCAGCGGTTTCCACCGAAGAGATCGGAAATCCCATCTATCCACCTGCCAAACGTTGTTTGGAGCAGCATGGCGTTTGGTTTGACCCTGCCAAGCGCGCCCGACAGGTTACACGCGCTGACTACAACCGTTTTGACTGCATCATCTGTATGGATGCGTCTAATCTTCGATTGATCCGTCGGATAATACCTGAGGATCCTGACGGTAAAATAGGTCTTTTGTTGTCCTACGCCGATATACACCGGGATGTGGCAGATCCTTGGTACACAGGCGATTTCGAGGCCACTTGGCGGGATGTACTGTTAGGATGCCAATGTTTATTGAAAGAGATTTAAAAACGAAAAGCACTTACAAATTGTAAGTGCTTTTTGTTTTGCGCTCCCTCAAGGACTTGAACCTTGGACCCTCTGATTAACAGTCAGATGCTCTAACCAACTGAGCTAAGGAAGCGTTCCTTTTTTGATGGCGCAAAAATACACTTTTTTTAATATCACGCACCATCTTTCATCTTTTTTTGAAATTTTCTTTTTTATACTGATTTATGGTAGTGTAACTGATTTATTTTCAATTGTTTATAAATAATTATTTTAACGATTGAAGTGTCGTATTTCATGTAAATTAAAGAAATTGAGACTCCAAATGTTTCAATTTTCGACATAAAAACCCGATCTTTCCGCAAAAACCACTAACTGCTAACTGCTAACTGCTAACTAAAAATTGTACCTTTGCCGCCGAATTTTGAACTCTCTATATGGCTATACCGTTCACACGAAAAATACTGTCCAACGGACTGCATGTGCTGGTGCATGAAGACCACACCACGCCTTTGGCCGCTTGCACCATCGTCTATCGCGTGGGTGCGCGCGATGAAAACCCCTCCTGTACAGGTTTGGCACACCTGATGGAACATTTCATGTTCAGCGGCTCCGACCATGCGCCCGATTTCGACTTGGCCCTCCAGCAAGTGGGCGCGATTAACAATGCCTACACTTCCCAAGATCTCACCTGCTACTATATCGTACTGCCAGCCAATAATATAGAGACTGCTCTTTGGCTTGAATCCGACCGAATGGCTGCACTTTCCTTCAGTCAGCATGGACTGGATGTGCAGAAACAGGTGGTGATGGAAGAGTTCAAGGAGACCTGCCTCAATGTACCTTACGGCGATTTAATGATGCAGATTTATGGACTGAGCTACCAAAATCACCCTTATCAGTGGCTTCCTATTGGGAAGGAATTGTCTCATATAGAACAAGTTGATATGAGCACAATCCGTCAATTCCACGATACGTTTTATTGTCCAGCCAACGCCATTCTCGTGGTGGCAGGCCATGTGCATACGGAGAAAATATTTGCCTTGGCTGATAAGTGGTTCGGCGACATTACTCCAGGAAAGCGCAACCCCCAAAGTTATCCTCAGGAAGCTACTGCTACCGAAAACAGGTTGAAAGTGGTGAACAAGAACGTTCCCGACGACATGCTCTTCAAAAGCTGGCTGATGTGCGCCCGAACCAACAAAGATTACTGCGCATACGACCTGCTTTCGGACATTTTAGGTACGGGGCAAAGTTCCTATCTCTACCATAAATTTGTAGTCGAGGACCGCCTATTCACCGATATTTCCGCTTCTGTGGCTGGTACCGCCGACAGAGGATTGTTCTTTGTTGGAGGACGCCCAGCGGAAGGAGTCTCTATCGAGCAAGCAGACGAAATATTATCACAATATCTTGCTGATTTTCAATTTAATAATAAGTTGTCCTACGATTTGCAAAAGGTGAAAAACAATGCCGAATCTATCATTTTGGAAAGAAATCTGAAGGTAGAAGACCGGGCGAATACGTTGGCCACTGGGGAGTTTTACAGTCAAGCAGAAGATTTTGCAGATGAACGGACAGGGTATTTTGCGGTTACCGAAAAGGATATACATCGTATCACTCATGACATGTTGCAAAAATCATACGCTAACACGTTGTATTATAAAGGATTAAATAATTAGTAAACTCGATAAACACTTACAATTCTTTATCATACTCAAGATCGGAAATTCCAAAAATTAGTATTTTTGCCATTTCAATTAAATAAGAAATCAATGAAAAGTCTGAAAATTATCAAGAAAGAATATCAGCGAGTCGGTTATGACGCGCAAGACATTGAACCTTTGGAATATATGGAAGTATTTGCCGAATACAATGAACATGGGCAGATTACCAAAGAATCCCGTTTTGAACCCGATGGCACACTCAACACATTGACTATCAACACTTACGGCGAGAATCAAGAGTTGGTGCAGACGGAACAGTATGATCAAGATGATATATTGTTACAGAAATCTGTGAATCAATACGATGACAATCAGCAACTTATTGCACAAACCAACTATTATGGCGATGCCTCTGACGAATATACTACCAAATATTACTATGATGAGGCTAATAATCCCGTGAAACAGGAAGTTTATGTGAATGGCAAGCTGGATTATGTGGAGAAGACCACCCGTTACGTGGATGGACGTCCAGACACTGTGACAGAGAACGATGATTATGGCAACGCACTCTATATCCATCATTATCAGTATGATGAGAAGGGGCAGATTTCTGTTTATACGCGAGAAGAGGTCCAGAACAACGACCGCCGTACTTTTGAATTTACCTACAATGATCATGGTGACAGAATCAAGGATTTGATTTACAACTTCGATATGACTTTGATAGCCAAGGTTTTGCGCATTTTTGACGATACAGGCCACCAGATTGAAGTTGTGGAAGAGGATTTAGACAGCTATCGGCGTCTTACTATGGAATATGATGGCGACCGTGTGGTCAAGAACACCGTTTTTAACAAGGAAGGCGATATCGTCAATTGGGCGGAATACGAATACGATGAAGAAGGAAAGGAGAGCCTTGCCCGCGAGTTCATTCACGATGAGGTGGATCCTGAACATTTTCGCTTGTTGCGCGAAACGGTGTATGTTAGGGGATAGCTCGTTAAACCTTCAGGTTCAAAACATATCTTTCTTCTGATTTTGCTATTGTAGAAAGTGCCATGGCGCGTCTCTACAAGACGTAAAACATTTGTCCAAACATTTTTGAAAAATCGTATCTTTGCAGCCTTAAAATTTCAAACCGATGTTACAGATTCAACTTTTAAGAGAAAATCCCCAAGAGGTAATTGACAGACTGAAAATCAAGAATTTCGATGCTACAGAGTTAGTGGCAGAGATTCGCAATTTAGATACAGAAAACCGAAACCTGAAGAAAAAGATCGATGACAATCTGATGGCACAGAACCAAGGTGCGAAGAAAATCGGGCAGCTTTTCAAAGAAGGCAAGCGCGACGAAGCCGAAGCCATCAAGTCGGAAATGACCGCTTTGAAAGAGTCCGAGCGCGTTGACCGTGCAAAACTTCAAGAACAAGAAGAGCTGTTGCAGAGTAAGATGGTGCTGCTACCCAATCTGCCCAACGCTGCTGTCGCTCCTGGTAAAGGGGCTGAGGATAACGAAATTGTCTATACCGAAGGCGACACCACCAACCTGCCGGAAGGCGCACTTCCGCACTGGGACCTGGTGAAAAAGTATGACATTATCGACTTTGAACTGGGTACGAAAATCACCGGAGCCGGTTTCCCTGTCTATAAAGGCAAAGGCGCTCGCTTGCAACGCGCCCTCATCGACTTCTTCCTTGATGAGGCCACCGCAGCTGGATTCGTGGAAATCCAACCGCCCTACATGGTGAACGAAGATTCTGCGTATGGCACAGGTCAACTCCCAGATAAAGAGGGTCAAATGTATCACTGTCAGGTTGACAACTTCTACTTGATCCCCACTGCTGAGGTGCCCGTCACCAACATCTACCGTGATGTGATTCTCAAAGAGAGCGACTTTCCGTTGAAAAACTGCGCTTACTCGGCATGTTTCCGCCGTGAGGCCGGTTCTTACGGTAAGGACGTTCGCGGCCTCAACCGTCTGCACCAGTTCGACAAAATCGAGATCGTAACCATCGAACACCCTGACCGCTCTTACGAGACTCTTGAGGAAATGACCAACCACGGCAAGAGCTTGCTTAACAAACTCGGTTTGCCGTTCCGCGTGCTGCGTCTCTGCGGCGGTGACATCAGTTTCACCTCTGCACTCACCTACGACTTGGAGGTATATTCCAAAGCACAACAGAAATGGCTGGAGGTCAGTTCCGTTTCTAACTTCGAATCCTATCAGGCTAATCGTCTGAAACTGAGATACAAAGATGCAAGTGGCAAGACAAAACTGGCACATACACTCAACGGAAGCGCCCTTGCACTTCCGCGCGTGCTCGCTGCCCTTCTGGAAAACAACCAGACCGAAAAGGGCATCGTAATCCCTGAAGTGTTGCGTCCTTACACCCGTTTCGACATCATCGACTAATATCGAATGAAAAAAATCATCACCATACTTATGCTGCTCATCGCGTGCAGCGGCGCGACAATCGCGCAGCAAAACCAGGATGAGCAGCTTGCTTTGCAGTATTATAGGGATAAGGAATATGACAAGGCTGTGGAACTTTTCGAAAAAATCCACAACAAAAAGTCAGATTCTTACATCTATTATTACTATTATCATGCACTTTTGGAGCTGGAACGTTATGACGATGCGGAAAAAATGCTTAAAAAGCAGGTGAAAGCATATCCTAATGTACCACGCTACAAAGTGGATTTAGGGTATGCGTATGAACGTGCCGGTGAAAATGCCAAAGCAGAGAAGATTTACCAAGAGTGCCTGAAAAACCTGCAGGCCAAAGAGTCTGCCGTCAGTGAACTGAATAATGCATTTATGTCGCGAGGAAAATACGATTATGCTGCGGAAACCATTCTCAAAGGCCGTAAACTGCTTAATAATGAGCAATATCTGTCGAAAAACCTCATCACCATCTATAAAGCATTACATCAGAATGACAAAATAATAGATGAGATTATTTCATTGGTGAAAACAGATAACGAAAAATACCAAAATGAGGTGCAGACGGCTATTCAGGATTTATTAATAGACGATGAAGACAACCAACAATACATGAATATCCGGACAGCATTGCAGAAATTCTCACAAAAAAACCCTTCTAATCTTTTATGTATCAAGGAATTATATTGGATTAGTCAGTTACATAAAGATTATGAAGAAGCTTTTGTATTGGCCAAGGCATTGGACAAACGGACAAAGATGGAAGGCGTGTTCACATACGAATTGGCCACCGTTGCTGCTGCTAATCATGATTACAATACGGCGATCGAGGCCCTCAACTATATCATCAAGAAAGGAGAAGATACGCACAATTACGTGCAGGCCAAGATGAAAATATTGGATGTCAAATATATGCAGCTGATTGAATCTTCACCAGTGAAGATGGTGGATGCCATTAACTTGGAACAGGATTTTAGGAAGGCGTTGGATGAGAATGGTCTTCATTCCGGTACGATGGATTGGATTCGCAAGTACGCCCATTTGCTGGCGTTTTACGTGAATAAACCACATGAAGCTATGGAAGTGCTCAATCAAGCCATGACTACTACGCGCGACATCAAAGAAAAGAACCAATATAAGATTGATTTGGCTGATATTCAGCTATATACTGGCGAAATTTGGGATGCTTCTCTCAACTATTCGCAAGTCGATAAAGATATGCCCAACGATGTGTTAGGCAACGAGGCAAAATTTAAGAACGCGAAATTGTCGTTCTACATCGGGGAGTTCAATTGGGCGAAGAGCCAGCTCGACGTGCTGGCCGCCGCCACCACGAAGCTCATTGCCAACGATGCCATTTACTCCTCTATGCTCATATCCGACAACTTGGAAGAGGAGGAAGTGGATGATGATAGCGACACCACTATGGCTTTGTTTAGCAATTCTGAAGGCAATTTGGCGTTGAGAATGTATGCCAAGGCCGAATTCCTGATTTTCCAAAACAAGGATGACGAGGCACTAATAGCACTGGACTCCGTGATGATTCTTTCACCGTTCGGAACGTTGGTTGATGATGCACTCTATCAAAAGGCACTTATCCTCATCAAGCAGAAGAACTATTTCGAGGCAGAAAAGCTGCTCAAACGGGTGATTGAAAATTACGGTGATGAGCTGTTAGCCGACGATGCCATATTCCAGTTGGCGGAATTGTACGAGTATTACCTCAAAGACATTCCGCGCGCCATGGAATATTACCAAAAAATCCTAAAAGATTATAGCGATAGCCTCTACGTGGTCCAGGCGCGCAACCGTTATCGTGCGTTGCGCGGCGACAATTTATAGAAGACCTATTTCGGTTGTAAAGTTCTCTTCAAATAATCGACTGTAATCTCCGCTGGGCGGAAGATGCAGTTCGTGAAATTGTGGTCGTAATATTCCAATTCGTAATATTCGCTATTCTCCCACATTTGGTGGAAGCGCTCTCCGCATGTGAAGGGCACAAGACGGTCACCGTTGCCTTGGATGACGCAGGCACTTCCTTGGTACTTGGCCGAAGTCTCGAAGATGGGGAGGTAGAGTGCGGTTTTGAGGTAACGGCGGCCGAGGGCGATACCGTTGCTAAGTACAAGACTATCAGGCGGATCCAACGGGTTGAACTCGATACCGAAGAGGTTGCCGCGGGCGATGTCGTCGCGCACGGAAGAGGCTGGTGCCAACGCCACCACCGCCTTGATGTCCTCAGGATGCTTGCCTGCCACCATCGCAGCCACGATCGCGCCTTGAGAATGCCCCACTAACGCGATGTTGCGCACGAAGCGTAAATCCTGCGCATACGCGAGCACTTGCTCCAAATCCTCAATCTCGTTCGGGATGGTCATCTCAGAAAATCTGCCTTCACTTTCTCCGTGTCCGTTAAAGTCAAACTCCAATGTAGCAATTCCCTGCGCATGCAATTGATCAGCCACCTCTATCAACAAGGGGAAATTTTTGTCAGTATTGAGTCCGTGACACATAATCACAAGGTCACAACGTTCACCAGGTTTTAAGTCGGGCTGATACAACCTCGCCGCCAATTTACCCTTGCTTCCATCAATCGAATGGAGCATGTAATCGTGAGTGGTGCCCGGCGTTTTGTCGGCAAAGATAGTGGATAGTTCGCATTCGATTTTATACGACAATACTGTGCTAACCAACACTTTACCGTCCGGTCCTATGAGATAAATCGACGGAATCCAGCGCACACCGTAAGCTTTGGCCACATCCGACTGGTTCATCCGCTTCAGTTCGCTCACCTGCGTGTAAGGAACTCCTGATTGGGCAATGTAGTCTGTCCATTTTTGTTTGTCAATATCGAAGGAAACACCGATGAATTCAACTCCCTTTTCATGATATTTGTCGTGAAAACGGATGATTTCGGGGAGATCCTTGCGACAGTCGGGGCACCATGAGGCCCAAAAGTCGATGACAACATACTTCCCCTTCGCGAACTCGCTGAATTTCACTGTTTTACCATCAGGAGTAGGTAATTGAAAATCGGGTGCGGGTGTACCGGGTTTTAACAATTCTTGTGCGTAAGCTTCATCAAAATCAAGCACTACTTGCGCATTCGCACCCGCAAACGCCAAGGTCAGAAAGAATAACCATAAAAGTCGTATGTTTTTCATAAGGTTTAGGGTTTAAGGTTTAATGTCTAAAGTCTCAGGTTTAATGTCTAAAGTCTCAGGTCTAACGTCTAAAGTCTAACGTCTTTATTATCAACAAGTAGAATTGTTAGCGAATTAAAAGAGCAAAAATAAGAAAAAATAATGTATCTTTGCACGCTTAAAAAAAGTTAAAATGATGAATGAACATGTATCTCCTGCAATAGCGCCTCGCAGCAAGAAGTCACGCGCCCGTTATCGGGTGGCAGTGATTGGCAGTGGCAGTTGGGCGACCGCAATTGTGAAGATTATCTCGGTCAACTTGGAGCACATTCACTGGTGGGTTCGCCAAGAGGCAATTGCCGAAAGCATCATTAAATACGGACATAACCCTAAATATCTGAGTTCTGTTTTCGTCAATCCCGAGGATGTGAAGGTGAGCACTGACATACGTGCAACAGTGGCACGCGCCGACTACGTTATCATCGTTACGCCGTCAGCATATCTGCATAAAACACTTGAGCCGCTCAAGCGTTCGCAGCTCTCGAGAAAAAAAATCATCCTTGCAGTCAAGGGAATTGTTCCTGAGACCATGCAGCTCATCAGCGACTACATGCAGTCGCAGTTCAAAGTGCCGCTGGATCAGCTATGTATCATCAGCGGGCCCTCGCACGCGGAGGAGATTGCGCAGGAGAAGTTCACCTTCCTGACCGCAGCCTCCACAAACCAAGAACTTGCGGAGACCGTTGCGAAATTCTTCACAACGCGTTACTGCCGCACTTCCGTATCTAACGACGTGATGGGCGCGGAACTCTCCATCGTACTGAAAAACATCTACGCTCTCGGAGCCGGTATCTACAGCGGGCTCGGCTACGGCGACAATTTCATTGCCGCTTACGTGGCCAACTGCGTGAAGGAGATGAAATACTTCGTGTCTGAAGTTTATCCCAACGAAAATCGCCATATTTCCGACTCCGTCTATCTTGGAGACCTCCTTGTGACCGCATATTCCACCTTCAGCCGCAACCGTCTGTTCGGCATCATGATTGGCCACGGTTTGTCGGTGCGCGTGTCGCTGTTGGAGCTGCGCATGGTGTCGGAAGGCTACACCGCCTGCCGCTGCGTCCACGAAATCAACAAGAAAATCGGTGCGGAAATCCCGATTGTGGAGACGATTTACGGCATTTTGTACGAAAACAACAACGTTTCCTCTGAAATGCAGCGCATCGCCGAACATTTTGTGTGATGATACGTTACCTCAAACATTCCGAAATCGATCCCGAAAAATGGAACCAGACTGTACGTAACAGTTTGTTCTCCACGGTTTTCGCAGAATACGAAATGTTGGATTTACTCACGGGCGATGGCACTTGGGATGCATTGGTTCTACGCCATTATGAGGCGGTGATGCCGCTCCCATTTCGCAAAAAAGGAGTGTTAAAATATGTTTACACACCTTTCTTCATGCCACAGATGGGCATTTTTTCCGATTATGAACTTACAGGCAGTGAGATTGACCGTTTCATGAATGAGGTTGCCAATCGATATGTTTTGTCTGACATGCTACTAAACGAAATGGAAACCGCTCAGAACATCTATGACGATTACTATGTTTCCTATTTTCTTGATTTGCAAAGTCCTTATAATGAGCTTTTTAGTAATTTCCATGAGAACACGAAACGAAACATCAAGGCTGGAGAGAAGGAGCTATGCCAGGTCACTGTCGGTGAGGAGCAAATAGGTGATATCATTGATTTGTTTCGCCATAATCGTGGTCATGAAGAGGCTGTCCACTATCAAGAACAGGATTATGAAATTTTGGAAATTGTCGCCAACATTCTGTCAAACAGAGGGTTGTTGGAGATTTACGGTATTCGAACTCCTGAAGGAAAGTTGGCTGCGGGCGCCCTTTTCGTGAAGGACGGCATTCGTCGTTGGTTCTGGTTTTCCGGTCGTGATAATGAGCAATCAAAATACAAGCCGATGTTTCTCTTGCTGAACAATTACATACGCGACCATGCCGGGACAGGCATTCATTTGGATTTCAACGGATCGAAAAATCCCAACGTGGCACGGCTTTATAAGGGATTCGGCGGCATCATTTACTGCATCCCGTTTGTCCGCAGGTACAAAAACACGTTTTGGCGTTTTGTCTTAAAGCTAATCGGCAAATAAAGTTCTCAAATCAAGCACATTCCGTTTTCGGCAAAAGTTTGGCACATCGGTCAATAATAGCGTTTGCTCTTTCGAATGCGGCATCGCAAACTTTTTTGTCAGGATTTCCATCATATCCCATTGTATCTTCTGGCTTCGTCGATTGGATTCTTCTTTTCTCTCTTCATTATTTTGGTTTTATTGAGGCTACAAAGATACAACAACAAAACGCTTTTGTCAAGAGTTTTGTACTTTATTTTACCATTGAAAACCAGGTACTTAAAATTTTAATTTGAAAATTTAATAATTAACTGTAAATTTTTAGACACCCATTCCGCATAAAAATAACATAACACTTGATTTTCCGACACTATTTCGTATCGATTAATTATGCATTGTGAATTGAGATTACTCTTCGCCTCGCAAAATATCAGCAATATGGATAATTCCCACATCCACGTTGTGGTCCTGCTTGTACGCATCGAGCAGTTGTAGGCAATGAATATCCGTGGAGGTGATATATTCCGCTCCTTCATTGTAGGCGCGAAGCATGATTTCTCCTGTCATTTTTTCGGCTGCTTCAGGATTAAGCATCGCAAAGCGACCGTTCGCTCCACAACAACAGTTTTTTTCTTCTGTATCTTCAATCAAATCAAGTCCTTGCGTGTTTTTCAGGAGAATCTCAGGTGCGTTGCATTCAGGATAGAGATGCTTGGCGGAACAGGATTTGAAATAAAAAACTCTATGTCGGAAAGTGTTATTCAACGAAGTGACCTTCAATACATTGACGATATAATCGCATAGTTCGCGAACATTGCTGATGAAAGTATTCAGTTCAGTGGGCAGGGTGGCATTTTTTAGGATGAGGTCGAAATGTCGGAGCATAAAACCGGCACATGCGGCATCGGGAATAACCACTGGGAATTTCTTTTTGTGCAATTCGCAATATTCCGTGTAGGATTTGATAACCTGATAGCCTAAATCCTTGGCGTACTGCATTTCACCTTCCATGAAAAAGCGACGGCCGCAACAAGTGTTGTCCATGGAGTAATGACAGAACTGTCCCAAACGGTCAAGCACGGTAATCACACTGGTAACCGTCTCTGCCTGAAACAGATCCATCTGACATGGAACGTACAGGAACACTGTTTGTTGCGAATCTGACATCTTACTTTTTCTCTTTGCCCCCACACTGCGCTGCCGCTTGTATGGGGTTATTAAAATCTTGCCTACTGGAGGCTGCTTAATGAATATCTTTTTAAACTATTGCCTGTTGCCTAATTACCGCATTTAGCGTAGCCGCAGTTGGAGCAGGTCAGGCAGCCTTCTTTGAACTCCATTGTATCTTTCTGCTGGCAGTTCGGACACACGACCCCTTTCTGTCTGGTACCGTCCTGGATGAATTTCTTAAGGGCGCGGCAGACACCGTTACGCCACGAATTGATACTTTCCTGACGGAAGTTCAAGCCAGAAATGATATTGACGATGTGGTTTACGGGGATGCCGTTACGCAGTAGGGCGGAGGTCATTTTAGCGTAGTTCCAGAACTCTTGGTCGAAGCAACGATCCAGACCGCGCAGAATCACTTCATATCCGGCCTTGTCTTGATAGACGAAATCGTAGGACTTCGTGCCATCGTCATGGCGGTTCTTCACGATGGTGCCGTGATCGACCCATTTCGGAAGCAGGAAGCTTTCATCGCCCGTTTTGCCAGTGAAAATCTCGTAGGGTTTACCGTCATAGATACCGATATAGGCCACCCAATCTTCATTATTGTTCTTAAAGTGGATGACATCGGCCTGAAGCTCGCGCGGACGCTTGAAGTTTTTGGGTTTTTCTTCCTCCTTGGGTTTCTGATCGATGGAGTTGAGCACGCCGTCGCGGGATCCTTCCCGATAGACCGTCAACCCCTTGCATCCCACTTCCCAAGCCTTGAGGTAGAGGTCGCCTACCACCTCCTCGGTGATGTTGGCAGGCAGGTTGACAGTGACAGAGATGCTGTGATCGACCCATTTCTGCACAGAACCTTGCAGCTCCACTTTCTTGATATAATCGGTATCGGCAGCTGTGGCTTTGTAGTATGGAGACTGTTCAACCAGTGCGAGTACATCTTTTTCGCTCATATTTTTCAGTTGCTCCAATGTGTAGCCTTTGGTTTCCGCCCACACTACGAATTTGTGATGGAAAACCATGTACTCCTCGAACATATCGCCGACGGTGTCTTTCACCAAGGTTTTCTTGGCAGCCATGTCGTTCGGGTTGATTTTACGACGACGTTTATAGACCACGTTAAACGCGGGCTCAATACCGGAAGTCGTTTGCGTACAGATACTTACACTTCCTGTAGGCGCAATGGTGAGCAAGGCGATATTGCGGCGGCCATAGCGGATCATGTCGTCATAGAGTTTTGGATCAGCATCGCGCAGGCGTTGGACAAACGGATTGCGTCCCTCCTTGATGCAGCTGTAAATCGGGAATGCGCCGCGCTCTTTCGCCATGGTGACGGAGGAACGGTATGCAGCGAGAGCCAACTGTTTGTGTACTTCCGTGGAGAAAGCGTTGGCCTCGTCGGTGCCGTAGGTGAGTCCAAGGGCTGCGAGCATGTCACCTTCCGCAGTGATGCCTAAACCGGTGCGACGGCCTTTAAGCGACTGCTTGCGGATTTTAATCCACAGCTCCTTCTCCACACGCTTCACAGATTCACTTTCAGGATCGCTCTCGATTTTAGCGAGAATGGCATCAATCTTTTCAAGCTCCAAGTCAATGATATCGTCCATCAGACGTTGAGCACGTTGCACATGCTGACGGAAACGCGTCATGTTGAAGGTTGCATGGTCGGTAAAGGGATTGTCCACGTAACTATATAAGTTCATGGAAATCAGACGACAGCTGTCGTAAGGGCAAAGCGGGATTTCGCCGCAAGGGTTGGTGGAAACCGTCTCGAAACCTTCATCCTTGTAACAGTCGGGGATGGATTCCTTGCGGATATTGTCCCAAAAAAGGACACCGGGTTCGGCGGATTTCCACGCATTGTGGATGATTTTGTCCCACAGTTTTTTCGCATCAATATCCTTCGTAACCGTCGGATTGCTGCTGTCAATGGGATATTGCTGGGTATAAGAGGTATGGTTTTGGACGCTTTGCATGAATTCATCATCCACTCTGACGGAGACGTTGGCTCCAGTGACTTTGCCTTGCGTCATTTTTGCATCTATAAATTGCTCAGCATCAGGATGTTTAATAGAGATAGAGAGCATAAGGGCTCCGCGACGACCATCTTGCGCCACTTCACGGGTGGAGTTGGAGAAGCGCTCCATGAAAGGCACGATGCCGGTGGAGGTTTGGGCGCAATTTTGCACGTGACTGCCGGAAGGACGGATGTCAGACATGTCATGACCCACGCCACCACGGCGTTTCATCAGTTGCACCTGTTCCTCATCCATCTTCATGATACCGCCGTAGGAATCAGCATGACCACTGTTTCCAATCACAAAGCAGTTGGAGAGGGAGACCACCTGATATTGGTTACCAATGCCAGCCATGGGACTGCCCTGAGGAATCACGTACTTGAAATGGTCGAAAAGGTTGAAGATCTCTTCTTCGCTCATCGGGTTAGCGTATCGGCGCTCAATGCGGGCGAACTCGCGTGCCATACGACGATGCATATCCTCAGGAGTGCGTTCCACCAATTGACCGTTGGCATTTTTCAGCGCGTATTTATCGATCCATACGCCTGCCGCCAGTTCGTCACCTCCGAAGTAGCGGACCACGTCTGGAAAAATCTCCTCCTTCGTATATACGGTTGCCTCAGGAACAAGTTCTTCTGTTTCTGGCATCATCGCTGCAGTTTCCTGCGCATATTTTTGCATAGCCGAATTGCGGTTAGCAATCAATTGTTCACTCACGGTTTGTTGCAGTTGCTCCAGCTCCATTTCTTCGTCGTTTACTGCACTGAAAAGAGATAAATCTTCATTCATAATTTATGGCGGTTTTTGGTTTTTTCAATTTTTTCTGATTGGGTCTTTTTCGCTCGAAAAAGCATCTTTTTTACACCCTATAGTACATGTTAGACTTGCTATTTTTTCTGATTATCAATACTTTATAGAAAAACAAAGACGCTTATTTCGAGATTGCTAAAATAGATAATTGAATGGTATAAACACCCCTTCACGCTGCTATAATTATTAACAAAAAGCCGTTAATATTTTTTTCTGGTTGATTATTAGCGATTTATTTTGAAAAAAAAAATTGCATGAAAATTTGGCACGGGACACCATGGGGATTTAGTGAGCAGTGAGCAGTGTGAAACAGGATCTTTTATGATGTTCGTGAGCAAATCAGAGAAATTGTTTCCAAACACAAGGAATAACCATGCAGCATGAAAACCTCAGCTGCGGGCTTGGATCGAAATGAAGATGGCCCAACAAATGGCAATAGGAAGTGAACCCTAACGGGGATAACGATACATGTGCAACTACTAACTGCTAACTATTGAAGGCTTACCCTCGGGTCGAGCCAGCCGTAGATGATGTCACATACAATATTTATTATTACCAAAATTATGGACACATACAGCAATGAACCCATCACCACGGGAAAGTCATACTTGTCGAGGCCGTCGAGGATGACCACGCCCATGCCTTTCCAGTCGAAAATATACTCCACGAAAACCGCACCCGCCAACAGCCCCGCCAACCAGCCCGAAATAGCCGTCACCACGGGGTTCAGCGCATTTTTCAGAGCATGCTTCACGATGATGGTCTTCTTGGCTAAACCCTTTGCCTTCGCTGTGCGGATATAATCCTGTGAGAGCACGTCCAATAACGAGTTCTTCGTCAGCTCGATGACCACCGCCAATGGACGGATGCCCAACGTCAATGCGGGCAGAATCAAGTTTTTGAGGTTGACGTATTGTCCTGAACCATAATCATCTACGGTGTATAAACTACCAAACATGTTGAGTCCTGTATAGTCCGCCAAAAGGAAGGCAAAGACCCACGCGAAGAGGATCGCAGCAAAGAACGACGGCACCGACATACCTAACACCGAGACCACCAACGCACTCTTGTCGAACCAGGTGCCTTTCTTCAGGGCGCAGAAGATGCCAATGATGATGCCCACAATGAGTGCGAAAAAGATAGAGACCACCGCCAACAGCACGGTTTTAGGGAATGCCTCACCGATAATTTCCGTCACGGGACGTTTGCTCTGGTAAGAACGACGTAAATATGGTATTTTCAGCACAATAGCCGATTTTTTCATCGGTATTATCCTGACATAATGATAGTTATCGTTATTAAGATAAAAAAAAGAAGAGGGATCGTCGGTCCTGTGCCACGAAATGGGGGAGACGTCGTTAAGGTAGGCGAGATACTGCACGCCGAGCGGGAGGTCGAGGCCCATCTCCTTGCGGATAGCCTCTTCGGTCTCCAAGTCGCTGCGCTGTCCCATGATCATGCGCGCTGGGTCTGATGGCAACACTGTAAACAGGAAGAACACGAGTGTTGTCACGCCGAGCATCAGCAGGAGACCGTAACCTATCTTTTTGGCAATGTATCTTAGCATATCGTAATTAATTGGCGGCAAAAGTACTATTTTTTTGCTTTTGGCTATTCGCTTTTGGCATGATGTCATATCCTGTTTTCTACGCCGTTGCGTAAAACACGTCCCACGGTGTCGCTGATATTTCGCATTGCCACCTCCTTGCGCATCGCTTCTTCCAAAGTGATGTCAGCAGGATTGATGCACTCCACGTAAGCGAAACCGGCCTGCAAAAGCTGCTCGCGGTCGCTGATGCGTCCTGCTATCAAACAAACTGGCGCGTCACTCGATTGCTCCAGAATGCCCACGGGGAGCTTGCCCATCAGCGTCTGACGGTCGGTAGAGCCTTCGCCCGTGATGACCAGGTCGGCATCCTTGACCATCTCATCGAAATGGATAGTTTCGAGCAACAGCTGAATGCCGGACTTGCAATCGGCACCCATGTATTGCAGGAAGGCATAGCCCAGTCCGCCGGCGGCTCCCGCTCCCTTCATTTTGGATCGGTCATAGCCGAAATGCTTGGCGGAAGCCTCGGCAAACGCTCTGGCCCGATTGTCCAACGTGATCACATCATCCGGAGAGGCACCCTTCTGCGGACCGAACACGTGTGCCGCTCCATTCTTGCCACACAGCGGATTTTTCACGTCGGAAGCGATGGTAAAATGAACGTTTTTCAACGCTTTGACGTCATCCCAGGTGCCATTTTTCGTGAATGCATCCACTAAAGCGCTAACCATCCCGATGCCGGCATCGCTGGTGGCACTGCCGCCGAGTCCCACGATGATGTGCTCCGCGCCTTTGCGGACCGCATCCGCCACCAACTCGCCTGTACCGTAACTAGTGGCAACCAAGGGGTTTCGCTCCTCTTTCTTCAGCAGGGGCAGTCCGCTGGCCTGCGCAATTTCGATGACAGCGGTGGTATCCCTCAGCAAGTAGTGCGCCACGACCGGCCGCATCAGCGGATCGTTTACCGTATGTTCTTGAATATCACCACCGATAGCGGAATAAAAAGCCTCCACAAAACCCTCACCTCCATCGCTGACAGGCACTTGCATAATCTCAGCATCGGGATTAATGCTTCTGATCCCCTCCGCAGCCGCCTGATTCGCCTCCCGAGAGGTCAGACAGCCCTTGAAAGAGTCTATCGCTACTATAATTTTTGACATTGGCTTTTGAATTAATCCTGTTTTTCTCTATAAAACCCCCATGTATCACTGTGTCCGTCGCGAAAGGTGAATCTCCACTGCAGCCTTTCTGTAGTCAATGTGTCCATGTGGAACTTGTGTTCGTTTTCGCAACAGATAGTGCTAACGACATCTTCAGCCAGTGTCCGTCTTATCGCCGCTTCGGGAGACTCACCTAAACCAGGGACTTTTACTCCAACCTTCGGTTTGCGTTGAATCGTTCGTTTAGAACTTCGACATAAATTTTGCGCTTTCCACAACAAACCGTTCGTGAATGCCTTCGCCGACAAGTGACGTGCCTTCAAAACACTTCACCGAGAACACCAAACGGCGGCGATCGATTTCAATGATTTCCGCCTCGCAACGGATGGCGGCACCCACTGGACTGGCTTTCAAGTGCTTGATATTGACTGCAATACCAACAGTAGTGTTGCCCTCGCCTATCTTGTCGCAAACGCCCATCAGGCAAGTTTTTTCCATGAGGGCAATCATCGCAGGAGTAGCGAACACTTCTAATGCGCCGGATCCATACACTGCTGCGGTATCTTTATGCTCCACCACCAATTCTTCGCTGTGGCGGAGTCCCTTCAAGTTGTCAAATTCCATCATATTCCTTGGTTTAGAACAATGCGGCAAAAGTACGATTTTTTGAATATTTTTCCGTTTTCTTATATCACTTTCCCTATTCCTTCCTGTTTTCGCCGTCGAAATTTGAATCTTAAAACGATAAAAAACTGATTATCATAGTATTGGCTTTTTTAATGGTAGAGATTTTTCATATAATATCTCTACATGCGTAAGATTTGGCACATTATAAACAGAAAAACACTATTTCCGTCTCGTATATGCTTGTTATTAAGTTGTTTATGAATTTTATAAAACATTGGTAAAAAAATCTAATTATCAATTTTGTTAAAAAATTACTATTTTTGCAGCGTTAGAATTAAGCCTGCGCAATCGGGCTTTTTTTATAGACAACTATTTATTAAATATATGAGAAAAACGCTCTTTTTTTCCCTATTGTTATTGGCTTTCTTGACACCAGCGACTGCATGTACCAATTTGATTGTCGGCAAGAAAGCCTCCGCCGACGGTAGCGTGATGTGCACCTATAACTGCGACGGTTTCGGATTTTCCGGTTCCCTGTTCTATTCTCCTTCCGGAAAGCACGCACCAGGCGAAAAAATCTCCATCAGAGGCTGGGGTCCCATACACGAAGGGCAGTTCGTGGATCAAGTTGAATACACCTACAATGTGGTGGGTTTGATGAACGAAAAGCAATTGACCATTGTTGAAACCACCTTCGACGGACGATTAGAACTGCAGAATCGCGAAGGATTGCTCGACTATTTTTCTTTAATGCGGTTGGCGTTGCAACGCTCCGCCACTGCCCGCGAAGCCATCAAGTGCATGGCAGAGCTGGTGGAAACCTACGGTTACAACAGCAGCGGTGAAAGCATCACCATCTGCGACCCCAACGAAGCTTGGATCATGGAGATCATCGGCAAAGGAAAAGGTAGGAAAGGGGCTGTCTGGGTGGCCTTGCGCATCCCCGACGACTGCATCTGCGCACATGCCAACCTCAGTAGAATCAGACACTTTCCGCAAGAACAAAAACGCTCTTACAAATCCATCAGTAGCAAAAATTTGCAACACATTACCCGTCCCGAAGTAGAATGCATATATGCCGAAGATGTCATCACCTTGGCACGCGAGTTGGGCTATTTCAGTGGCAAAGACGCGGATTTCTCCTTCCGTGACGCTTACTGTCCTATCGATTTTGAGAATGTGCGCTACGCCGACGCCCGCGTGTGGAGTTTCTTCCGCCATCACCACGATGAGGACGAGATGGACAAGTATCTACCCTACCTCAACGGCGAATTCGATAAATGCGACCATCTCCCGCTTTGGATAAAACCCGATAAACCACTGACTTTGCGCGACTTACAAGAAGATATGCGCGACCATTTCGAGAACACCCCATTAGACATGACCGCTGACATGACCGCTGGTCCGTGGGGAATGCCGATACGGCCGCTGCCAATGCACTTCCAAGACACTGCCGGCGTTAACTACTTCCGTGAACGTCCCATCGCCACACAACAGAGCGGTTTCACGATGACCTGCCAGATGCGCTCATGGCTGCCTGACGATGTGGGCGGCGTGACATGGTTCAACTGCGACGATGCTGACATGGTAGCCTACGTGCCGCTCTACTGCTGTATCACGCAAGTGCCCGACTGTTTCCGTCCCGAGAACAACCCACGCTCGGAATTTAGCTTCGAGTCGGCCTTCTGGATGAACAACTGGGTGTCTAACATGGTTTATCCGCGCTATTCTATGATGATCGGTGACCTTCGAAAAGCGCAAAGCGAGTTAGAAGATTACTACTTTACCGACCAAGACAGCGTGCTCAAAGCAGTTGCGGAAATGACTCCTTACGACCGCCGTGACTATCTGAACAAGAAGAGCATCGCCTACGCCGACAAGATGATGAAGCGATGGGACAAACTGGCTAAATACTTGATTGTCAAATATAACGACCAGGTAGTAAAAAAAGTTGACAAAAACGGCGAATTCCAGCGTTGGGGCTACGAAACGCCTGGCTATGACCTGCAATTTATCAACGCCATAGGTTCCTCCACCGGTGACAGATATCGGTTGAAAGAGGTAATAGAACGGCGAGAAAGATAATAAGAAAGGGCGATCCAAACGGGTCGCCCTTCTCGTCATTATGAAAAAAACAATCTGTTATCCGAGGAAAGGATAACCGTAATCTGTTGCAGGAACGTAAGTCTCCTTGATGCAGCGAGAACTGATCCAGCGGACGAGGTTGAGCATACTGCCAGCCTTATCGTTAGTGCCAGATGCACGTGCACCACCGAAAGGTTGACAACCTACGACGGCTCCTGTGGGCTTGTCGTTAATGTAGAAGTTGCCGGCGCAGTGACGCAAGATGTTCTCAGCTTGGATGATAGCATAACGGTCGCGAGCGATGATAGAGCCAGTGAGTGCGTATGGGGAAGTCTCGTCGCAAACGTGCAACATCTCTTCGTATTTGTCGTCTTCATAGACATACACTGTGATGACCGGTCCAAAGATCTCCTCGCGGATAGACTCGTAATCCGTTGTCTTAGCCAAGATGATGGTAGGCTCCACAAAGTAACCAACAGACTTGTCGTAGTTGCCGCCGAGCACGATTTCAGCATCCTTAGAAGCTTTAGCACGATCAATGTAACCCGCGATGTTGTCGAAGGATTTCTCATCGATGACAGCATTTACGAAGTTGGAGAAATCGCGGACATCACCCATCTTCACGGTCTTCATCATATCCTTAATATGTTTCAGCGTTTCAGCCCAAATGGATTTGGGAACGTAAGCGCGGGACGCCGCGGAACACTTCTGGCCTTGATACTCGAAAGCGCCGCGAAGGATAGCCACTGCCAGTTCGCGTGCGGGAGCGGTCTTATGTGCGAAAATGAAGTCCTTGCCGCCGGTCTCACCCACAATCTTCGGATAGGTGTTGTAGATGTCGATATTTTCACCGATGAGTTTCCAGAAGCTCTTGAAAGTGCCGGTGCTGCCGGTGAAGTGGATACCAGCCAAATGTGGCGACTTGAAAGCGACCTCGCTGATGACGGAGCCGCTGCCAGGCAGGAAGTTGATGACACCATCAGGAAGACCTGCTTCTTGGAGGAGTTTCATCAGGTAATAGTTAGATAGAATAGACGTGGTAGAAGGTTTCCAAATGGTGACATTACCCATCAATGCCGGAGCCACGTTCAGATTCAGCGCGATAGAGGTGAAATTGAACGGAGTGATGGCATACACGAAACCCTCCATGCCGCGATATTCGTTGCGATTCAGAGTAGCGTGGTCGGAAATGGGTTGCTGACTGTAGAGCTGGGAAGCGAAATAGGTGTTGAAACGCAGAAAGTCGATGGCTTCGCACGGACAGTCGATCTCGGCCTGCATAGGACTCTTGCCCTGTCCCAGCATACAAGATGCATTCAGGATGTAACGATATTTGGTGGCAAGCAGTTCAGCGGCCTTCATCATGATGGAAGCGCGTTGAATCCAAGGGGTCTCTTCCCAATCTTTCTTGGCTGCCATGGCCGCATCGATGGCCATCTGCACCTCTTTTTTACCTACTTTGTGGTATTTTGCCAATACGTGGTTGTGTTCCGTGGGCATCACCACTTGGCCCATATCACCAGTTTTGACCTCTTTTCCACCGATAATCAGCGGAATTTCAATCTCCTGGTTGTATTGTCTTTCCAGTTCTTTTTGCAATAATGCTCTTTCCGGCGTGCCGGGTGCATAGGAGAAAACCGGTTCGTTTTGCGGTTCTCTGAATACATAATTGGCGTTGTTCATAATTAATTCTTTGTTCTTAATTTTATGTTAGAGGATAAAATTTCGGTGCAAAAATACAAAAAAATTGTTCAATCCGGTTTACGGTTTGGTAAAGATGAAAAATTTGCATCACTACTAATATGCCCATTTTTGCATATCAGCCTTTAATATCTGGATGGCCAGCTCCACCACAGGCTTTTCAGCGGTCACGGCAAGCACGGTTTCGGCAAACTCGCGACTATCTGCATCCTTGTCATAATCAGCTGCCACGGTGTTGATGATACTCTCAATATCTCCCTTGGCATCGCACACCTTTGCCCATACTGAATCGGAAATGTAAATCTGCTGTGAGAGATTGTGCTCGAACTCGCTACGAATAGCAGTGAGCAACAAGTTCTGCTCCTGCGAAACAGTCAGTCCAGAAGTGTGGATGCGCAACACTAACTGGTTAGGGTCAATACGTTCTAAAAAGAGTGCCATACGCTCGTAAGCCTGAAGTCGCAACGGCAGCACCACCGACTGGTTCTTCTTTCCGCTTGCCAAAGCCGCGATTTTCGATTTAGCCTCCACGACCATCTTTGTAATATAGACGGCACCAGCGACCATCACAATAATTCCTGCTAAAATGCAAACACCTAATATGTTCATAGTTTAAGGGTTAAAGGTTAAGGGTTATAGTTTTTTTACAGCCGAAAAGCCAAAATCGGCGGCAAAGGTACACAATATTCGCTTACAACGGAGAGAAAAATGTTTTATTATTCAAGTCAGATTTTATTAGAATGTTGAGTATCCTTATTCGCCACAAAGAAATATTTGGCGGAAATCGTATTCGTTTTCTGCGAAAAATCATTATTGTTTTTAACTATTCGAATCCGAATTGTTAAAATTATTTTATATCTATTTAAAAATCAGACACAAAAAAAATTCATAAAACCCTTGACAAAGGAACTTTCTTGTTGTATATTTGCAGAGTGAAGACGTATGTTTGACCTTAAACAAATGATATGAAACTTGAAAACTATCCCATCGTGAAAGTACTGTTGCCGTATGTTATCGGCATAATGATAGCCTATTTCGGCGACTTGCCGGATGTTGCGGGGCGAAGCTCACTCATCATGGCGACAGCATCCTTTGTGCTGGTCTTAATGCTAACCTTTATAAAAGCTTACCGTTGGCGAGTGGTGCAGACACTCATCATGAATATTTCCTTTATCTTGATTGGCATCTCTCTGACTAACTCGCGATTTCGTCCATCATTGCCAGATGAGAACTTCGAGATGAATAGAGATTGGATGGTACGAGTCGCCTCGGAAACCACCATTCGGGAAAAGAGTGTTAAGGTAGATGCCGAAATCTTACAAAATACTGATTGTAAAACTGTTAAAGGAAAAGTGTTACTCTATTTGCAACCTTCCGCGCAGACAGAAAAGCTACAGTATGGGGATTTGCTTTTCGTGCACACCAACCTCTCTCGTATTCAGCCGCCATACAATCCAGATGCTTTTGACAATCAACTTTATATGCGCCGACGAGGTATCTACTATACTGGGTTCGTCCGAAAAGATGCTTGGGAACATATCGGAAAAGCCCCAGCCAATCCGCTGAAAAGTGTGGCGCAGAAAACACGTAACCGATTGACGAACATATACATAACCGCCGGAATGAGCGGAGATGAACTCGACATTCTGAAGGCCATCCTCCTTGGTGATGATGATACGTTAGACCCAGAGTTAAGGACCTCTTACGCCTCTGCTGGTGTAAGCCACATATTATGCGTTTCAGGTATGCATGTTGGCGTTATATTTATGATTATTAATACTTTACTAAAACCTCTAAACCGCTTCCGAAGTTCACGAATTCTCAAGACCATACTCATTATGTTTCTGATATGGATGTATGCGCACATCACAGGACTGGCCCCCTCTGTCACCCGTTCAGCCACGATGTTCTCTTTTGTAGCGATTGGACAGTTGCTTCAACGGAATACCAATGTCTTTCACAGTCTGTTTGCTTCAGCATTCATCTTGCTGGTAACCAATCCTTTGTTGCTTTTTGAAGTGGGTTTTCAGCTCAGCTATCTCGCCGTGGCGGGAATTGTCCTATTCCAACCGAAACTGTCGGCTATTTACCGTTGCCGAACACGAATTGGCAAGTATTTCTGGGATCTGCTGACGGTTTCCGTGGCGGCGCAGCTCGGAACTTCGCCCATTTCCATCTACTATTTTGCGCAGTTTCCCAACTACTTCATGCTCTCTAACCTGAGCGTGATTGCACTCTCTTTCTTAGTGATAGTTACTGGGGTAACGTTGCTGCCATTTTCTCTTATCCCATTTGTTACCAAATATTTATCGTGGGTTTTAACTTGGGAAATCCGTATCATGAACCGCATCATCGTTTTCATAGAACATTTGCCACATTCTGTAACTGATAATATCGACTATCATTTAGTGCAAGTACTTATGTTATACGGTGTTATAGGATGCCTTTGCAGGTTGTTGTATCAGTGGAGCCGCAAAATATTTTGGTGCACAAGCATATTGTTCACCCTTTTTTGCGGTACTTTTGTCGTGAAAAAGGTACTATGGGGTCAGGAAACTGGCATGTTCGCTTACCACATTCGCAAATGTAGTGCTTTTTCTTTCTCTAATCATGGCCAAACTGTGCTTTTTTCGGATTCAATTCGTCAAAATAACGATCGATTGTATCAATATAATCTCGAAAATCATGTTAGGAAGCATCATCTTTGGGGTCCGATTCTGCCCATTGATACGCCAAGATTCGATACGACCTTTTTATGCAAACGCGGAAATTTCATTCGATTCAATCATAAAACGTATTACATTCTTACTAATAATCAAAAAGTTATGACAACAGACATGCAAAATAAATTGACGGTGGATTGTTTGCTAATCCGTCAGAACCCACGAATGATGCCGGAAGAGATGATGCAACTACTTCCGTTTTCGGAGGTCGTGGCAGATGGTTCAAACACCCCGTTTTATATAGACCGCTGGCGACGATTTTGCGACGAAAATGGCATAATATTCACCTATACGGGAGAAAGGAAATTGTAATATAGAGTGTAAGCTCATTTTTTGTATCTTTGCGGCTTGTTTTTTTGCAATATGATTAATCACATTAAAGGCAGAATTGAAGAGGTTAATCCCGCGTATGTTATCATTGAAACATCCGGTGGGGTCGGTTACTACATCAATATATCGTTGGCTACTTTTTCTGAAATAAAAGATAGTCAGGAGATTAAAATTCTCACACATTTCATTGTGAAAGAAGACGCACAAGTGCTGTACGGCTTCGCTACCGAAGAAGAACGCGAGTTATTCAAGTTGTTGATTTCCGTTAATGGCATCGGGCCGAACACCTCCCGACTGATTCTCTCCTCTATGAGCGTGGGAGAAGTGTTGAACGCCATCGCAACAGAAGATGTCAAAGCTATACAGTCGGTGAAAGGCATTGGAACAAAGACTGCGCAGCGAGTAGTAATCGAGTTGAAGGACAAAGCCAAGAAAGTTTCTTGGGCCGACGCAACAAAAATTAATGTTACATACAATAATAATAAATATGAAGCGTTATCTGCTCTTGTCGCTTTGGGGTTCCCGAAGTCTGGCGCAGAGACAGTTTTAGACAAGATTATCAAATCAGAAGGAATACAACTGTCTGTGGAAGAACTAATTAAGAAGGCTTTGAAATTATTGTAACCTTAAAAAGAAGTAGAAATTTGAAAGTTAGACATTATTACATATATACGTTCATCGTAGTAATCCTCCTTACCGGAATCGGACTTTTGAGTTCGCAAGCCGCAAATGGATGGATGTTTAGCGATACCCGATCGGTGAAAAAAACCGTAAATGAACCTGTAGGCGATACGAAAGAGGAGCCCGCTGCTCCTTATTTAGCTGAACCCGCACCTGAACCTGTATGTCCTCCCGACACCAACCCTCCTACCCTTCCCCAGCCGGACATCAACCCTTTGAATCCGAATCCTAATAATCCTTTCTATCTGAACAACCCTCCAGGCGTTGGCCCAAGTATTATTTATGACCCCATTACTAACACTTATAACTTCCAGTATATGACAGGTAGTACGCCATTCGGTCCTGGGGCGTACATGAACATCAACGAGTATATTGACTACGATTTACAGCAAAGCATTCACGACTATTGGCAAAACCAAAGTCGCAGTATCGGCAGTAACGGAAAATCCCGCACAGGTAGCGGTATCATTCCTCAATTGCATATCGGCGGCGACATTTTTGAAGGAATCTTCGGTAGCAATACCATCGACATTCGACCTTCCGGTACTGTTGGCTTGAAATTAGGTGTAAAATACACACAAACAGACAATTACCTCTTACCAGTAAAACAACGTAAGCGCCTTCAACTCGACTTTGACGAGGATATACAATTGAATTTGCTTGCCAAAATCGGTGATAAAATCGAATTCAATCTGAACTATTCCACGGATGAATTAGCGGTAACCACTAAAACGGACCAAATCAAACTCAAATACAACGGTAAAGAAGACGACATTCTGCAATTGATTGAATTTGGTGACATCACATTCCCGTTGAACAGCACTTTAATCACTGGAAGCCAAAGTCTTTTCGGTGTTAAAACACAGTTGAAGTTCGGCAATCTCTTCGTCACTGCTGTTGCATCGCGAAAGAAAGGTTCCACGCAGTCCATCACGGTTTCCGGTGGTGCAGAGCAGACGGATTTCTACTTCAGAGCAGATGAATACGAGGAAAACAAGCACTATTTCCTCGGTCATTTCTTCGAAGAGCATTATAGTCAGTATTTAAGTACATTACCTTTGGTGAGTTCTCCAATCGTGATTACCAAGATTGAGGTTTGGCGAACAACGGTCGGCGCAGCCACCGCAAACAACCGTAACATTGTGGCTTTCACCGATTTGGGTGAATATGACCCCGCAAGTAGCTACATCTCCTACAACCCAGCTTACTCGGGCGGGCAATATCCAGACAACAACATCAACAACTTGACCTCTTACGCTGACAGTTCCCTTATCCGCAACATTTCCAATGTGTCTGCCAACATGCAGTCCATCGGTATGAAATCGGGGAACGACTATGAGAAAGTGGAAAGTGCGCGATTGCTTTCTCCGAGTGAATATACAGTGAACACGAAATTAGGCTTCATCTCCTTGAATTCCGCTTTGGCCTCCGACCAAGTGTTGGCGGTTGCTTTCCAATATACGGTGATTGGTGATGATAAAGTGTATCAGGTCGGTGAATTTTCCAACGAGGTGGCTACCCCAAACTGCATTCGCGCTAAGTTGCTGAAAAGCACCAACTTAAACACTAAATCTCCTTTGTGGAAATTGATGATGAAAAACGTCTATAGCTTGTCGGCATACCAAGTTTCTGCCGATAAGTTCCGTTTGAACATCCTTTACACAGGTGACGGAGAAGGAACACCCAACGGATTCTTCACCATGGGTTCGCAAAAAGGTATTCCGTTGATTCGTTTGATGGGTTTGGACCGATTGAACCAGCAACAGGATCCTTCCCCCGATGGAATTTTTGACTTCATTGATGGCGCACATATCAATGGTGGTACTATTAATTCCTCTAACGGACGTATCTATTTCCCCACCACAGAGCCTTTCGGTAAGGATTTGAGAGCTGTTCTTGACGAGCCAGAACTCGCCGATAAGTATGCCTTCGACTCGTTGTACACGATGACGAAGACCATGGCACAGCAGATTACGAGCAAAAACAAATACTACATTGAAGGTAGCTACCGATCATCCTACGGATCGGAATTCCATTTCCAAGGTGGTGGCGCCACAAAATCGGTGAAAGTGACAGCAGGTGGTGTTAATTTGACGGAAAATGTGGATTACACGGTCAATTATGATATGGGAGTTGTGACCATCATCAACCAAAGTATCTTGGCTTCTGGAACGCCGATTCAGATTACCCCTGAGGTGGACGATGCTTATCAGACTGACAAGCGCATGTTCGGCGTAAACCTTGACTATGTCTTCTCCAAAGATTTCACTGTAGGCGCGACTTTGTTGAACTTGCGGGAACGTCCGATCACCAACAAGGTCAACTATGGCGATGAGCCCATCAACAACTTGATTTGGGGTATGAATTTCGCCTATAAGACTGAATTGCCGTTTATTACAAAAGCCATTGACTTGTTGAGTTTTCATCATACCACCACCAAGTCATACCTGAACCTTGACGGTGAATTCGCCCATTTTATACCCGGACACAACCGACAGATTGGTAAGAGTGGTACCACGTATATTGATGATTTCGAGTCCGCAAAATCGACCGTGGATTTGAAGTCGATGAGCAACTGGGTGATAGCTTCCACACCACAGGGACAGCCAGACCTCTTCCCTGAGGCCTCTCCAGTTAGTACCACCTCCTCGGCACGCCGCCAGTTAGCTTACGGATTCAATCGCGCCCTTCTCTCATGGTACATTATCGACCCGTTATTCTACAACAGCGGCTCCGCTGTGCCATCTAATATATCCAAAGACGACTTGTCGCAACCTTACGCTCGTGCCGTCTATGAACCGGAACTTTTCCCATACAAAGAACAACAAACCACTTCACTGTCCACATTGATGACCGTCTTCAATTTGGCATATTATCCTTCCGAAAGAGGTTCCTACAACTATGATGTGGATGGTTCCGAGGGCTTTTCCCGTGGTTTGAATGAAGATGGAACGTTGCGCGATCCCGAAACCCGTTGGGGTGGTATCATGCGCAAATTCGACCAAACCGACTTTGAATCATCTAACTATGAGTATATTGAGTTCTGGATGATGGATCCCTTCATTGAAAATCCTGAACACAAGGGCGGTAAGATTTACTTTAACTTGGGTGATATCTCCGAGGATATTCTTCGAGATGGTCGGAAATCATTCGAAAGTGGTCTGCCTACTGATGGTTCTGATAATGATGTGGAATTCACGGCTTGGGGTCGTGTTTCCACGCAACAGTTGATTGTCAACGCTTTTGATAACAGTCAAGAAGCGCGTCAATATCAGGATGTGGGTTACGATGGTTTGCCCAACTACCAGGAGTTAGAATTTTTTGAAGATAGTTACATCAACCGCATTGCCGCTGCTTTTGGTGCGGGTTCACAAGCATATCAGAATGCAGTTGCCGACCCTTCAGCCGATAACTATCACTATTTCAGAGGTAGAGATTATGATGAAGCGGATGTCAAAGTGGTGCCTCGTTATAAATATTTCAACAATGCGGAAGGTAACTCTCCTGTAGAGAGCCAAAGTCCTGAAAGTTATCCCACTGCTGCCACCAACATCCCAAACATGGAGGACATGAATAACGATAACACCTTAAGCGAGGATGAACGTTATTATCAGTATGTGATTGACCTCAGACCCGACAGAATGGTGGTGGGTGAGAATTATATCAATGACATTTATGAAGGACGCCCAGATCCGCTGCCTAACGGTGAGCGGCCAGCCACAAAATGGTATCAGTTCCGTATCCCAATCCATAATCCTGACAAGGTGGTGAACAATATGACAGGTTTCAACTCTATACGCTTCATGCGTGTTTTCATGAGAGAGTTTGAGGAGCCCATTGTTTGCCGTTTGGCTACCTTTGAGTTGGTTCGCAGCAACTGGCGCACTTATAATATGAGTCTGCGAGAGGATGGTGACTATCTTCCCACTCAAGATGACGGCGAATGCTCCTTCTATGTTGGAACCGTCAGCTATGAAGAGAACGCCAACCGCATACCTATTCCGTACGTGTTGCCCCCTGGAATTGTCCGTGAGACCGCTTACGGTATGACCGCTCAATTGTATCAGGAAAATGAGCAATCTGTGACTATGAAGGTGGTGGATTTGCCAGATGGCGACTCTCGTGCCATCTATAAAAGCACCTCTTACGACTTGCGTCAGTTCAATAACTTGCAGATGTATATCCATGCGGAAGATGTTTACTCTTCCGGTGATTTGCGTCCAGGTGATGTGACGGCATTCATCCGTTTGGGTTCTGATTTTACGGAAAACTACTACGAATATGAGTTGCCCATTGAGATTACACCTTGGGGCGTAGGTCGCGACACAAACGCCATTTGGCCTTCGCAAAACATGGTTTATATCACCTTGGATTCTTTGGTAGCCCTGAAAATGGAACGTAACAGAGCGATTAGAAATGGTTATCACCCCAATATTCTGGTTCCTTATTCGCGAATTCGACTCTCCAACTCTGATCCTCGCTTCACGGTCGTGGGTAACCCGAATTTGGGCGAAGTGACTACCATTATGATTGGTGTCCGAAATCCCAAGAAACGAGCGGGTGACGCTGAAGTAAGTGGCTATTATGATGATATGAAACCTAAATCGGTTGAAATGTGGATCAATGAGCTGCGACTATGTGGCTTTGATGACCGACAAGGCGTGGCCGCATTACTGCGAGCACGTACTACCTTGGCCGATGTGGGTGACCTAACCATTTCGGGTATGTACTCCACCCCAGGATTCGGCTCCTTGGAACAATCTATCACAGAACGTTCTCATGAAACGAACGTCAATTTCGATGTGGCTACTAATATTGACGGTGGAAAGCTCTTATTCCCAGAACATTGGAATATAAAAATTCCAGTACACTACGACTATTCTTTGGCGGTTGTACAACCGGAATACAACCCGCTTAACCCAGACGTGAAAATGAAAGATGAGTTGGCGGATCTTCCTGCTTCGCAACGTGACTCACTGCGATTCCTGACCAATAAGGTCATACAACGCCAGAATGTCAACCTGATGAATGTCCGCAAGGAACGTGACTTCTCCAAGGGAAATACCAAAATGCATCTCTGGGATATTGAGAACTTTGACTTGTCGTACTCCTACTCCCAGTTGGTGCAACGCGACGAAGACTTGGAGATGAATAACGAATATATCCATAATGGTGAAATTGGATATACTTTCAGCACTAATCCCAAGAATTACAAGCCTTTCGCCAGTGCAAAATGGACTAAGAACAAGTGGCTGCAATTAATTCGTGACTTCAATATCACACCCTTGCCTAAGAATATCACCATTCGCACTACGTTGCATCGTGATTTGCAAGAGTTCAAATATCGTCCCAAGAGCAAAGGAAATATCATTATTGATACGAACTATGTGAAATCTTTCGATTGGACCCGCAACTATGCCATCAACTGGGATATTTTCCAGAGTTTGAAACTGGAGTTCAGAGCGGACGCTTCTGCACGAATCGATGAACCCGACGGGCGAATTGACACGCGAGCGAAAAAAGATTCCGTTTGGCGCTGTTTGGGAAAAGGCGGTCGTACTACCGACTATCGTCAAAATTTCAACGCCACTTATCAAGTGCCTATCAATAAGATACCTATATTCAAATTTGTGACTGCGAATGTTCGTTACTCTTCCATGTACATGTACACGGCATCGGCACTCTCAATCTCATATTTGGGTAACACCATTCAAAACTCACAGAATATTCAGGGCAACGCCTCTTTGAATTTCGTAACTCTATACAACTCAGTTCCTTATCTTAAGAAAGTCAACCAAGGTATTAGCCTAAACAACAAAGACAAGGCTGATAAAGGGAAAAACGCTAAGGATGATGTGGAAAATGAAGTACAGAAAGGTAAAAAAGGTAAGAAGCACGACAAGAACGATTCGTTGCGAGAAAAGCCTCAAGTGGGTAGGATGATTTTAGACGGAACGGTACGTCTGCTCATGTCAGTGCGCAACATTTCTGCCACCTATTCGCAAGGTCGCGGAACCGTGCTGCCAGGCTACATGTATTCAGCTTCTTTGCTTGGGCATGGTAAGGAGGCCAATGGTCCAGGATTCCTATTTATGTTTGGCGGCCAGCCCGACATTCAAGCGATTGGTGCTCGTAATGGTTGGTTAACTACAGATTCCTTGTTGAATACGGCTTACCAACGTACTAAGAACCAAGTGATAAATTTCCGCGCCACAGTGGAACCGTTCCGCGATTTCAGAATCGACGTTTCAGCTAACCGCAACTTCACTGAGAACTTCTCCGAATATTTCCATGTTGACGAAATGGGGAATGTGTCTCATTACACCCCCCAACGCTCCGGTTCCTTCAGCATGACCTATTGTGGCTTGGGAACATTTTTCAAGAATCATGATGAACTATTCCAGCAGTTCCGCGAAGTGCGTGCTCAATTAGCGGAACGCTACGCTGAAAACAACCCCAATTATACAGGTGATGTCGATCCTGAGACAGGTTATCCAGTCGGTTACAGTGCCATTTCTCAAGATGTGTTGATGGGTGCATTCATGACCACTTACTTGAGCAAGGACGCACAAAAAGGCGATATCTTTTCCCCGTTCCTGAAAATTCCATTGCCCAACTGGCGATTGAATTACAACGGTTTGACAAAAATCAAAGCATTTAGCAAAATATTCCAAAGCTTCTCTTTGATTCACAATTACACTTGTAGCTATAATGTCGGCAATTATTCCACCAATATTGCTTTCTCCGCAGATGCGAATGGGTACCCCAACGCATACAATACATTAGGCGATTTCATCGCCACCAATGAGCTTAGCCAAATGTCGATGGTTGAACAATTTGGCCCGCTGATTGGTTTTGATATGACATTGAAAAACAGCATGTTGATGAAAGTGGAGTACAAGCAATCCCGAAATATATCCCTCAGCTTCGCCAACACACAGATTACGGAAACGACCAGCAAGGAAGTTACTGTTTCCGCAGGTTATCGCTTTAAGGATATTAAAATCGGATTGGTGTTTGCGGGCGTTAAACGTCAGTTTGTCAGCGACTTGAATGTTTCAGCTGGTTTCGGCTTGAAAGACAACCAGACGATGCTTCGTCGTATAACTGAGGACAATGAACAGGTGACTTCTGGCTCCTTGAATATGACTATCAATATTTCTGCCGATTACCAGTTTAGCCGTATGGTGGGTCTGAAGTTTTATTATGACCAGGCCATCAACAAGCCAAAGGTAATGAACCAATACGACAATATGAATTTTGAAACTGGTATTCAATTACAGTTAATGTTGTCTCAATAGTTGGTTTGGAAGATGCGACGGATTATCATTTTAGCTTTTCTGTCTTGCGCGTTCTGTCTTTGGATTCTGTCATGCCGTTCTAATAAAGAAACGCAAGAGATTACGGTTATAGCGAATTCTGTTGCCTTGGAGTCAGAGGAATCTTTGGAGCCAGTGAAATATACCGAAATGGAGCAAAAACTCCTTGATTTCGGCTTAGTGGATATCGCCGAAGTTGATTCCACCATCGGGGTGGAGCTGGTCTATGCCACGCCTAACAACTTCCTTGGACATGTGCTTTACCCCGACATACACCATGCGTTTGCCATCCCTGCCATGGCGCAAAAGCTCGTCAGGGCCCAACAACGGCTGAAAGCGGCCCGCCCCGACCTTTCATTGCTGATTTACGATGCCGCACGGCCGCTTAGTGTGCAACAGGAGATGTGGATGTCGGTGAAGGGCACTCCCAACGTCTCGTTCGTGGCCAATCCCGCCAAGGGTCGGGGAATGCACAACTACGGAGCGGCAGTCGATATCACCATCATGGACAGTACGGGCAGGCCACTTCCGATGGGCTCGAAGCACGACTATTTCGGTCCCGAAGCGCGCATCGACCACGAGGCGGAGCTCGTTGCCAACGGACTGATAACCAACGAGGAACTTGAGAACCGCAAACTGTTACGCCACGTGATGACTGAGAGCGGCTTCATTACCTGCATCTCCGAATGGTGGCACTTTAACCACATCCCGTCGATCAGGGCGAAGGAGGAGTTGAGGATTATTGACTTTTAGGGTGCAAAAACACCTGCGAAACCAATCGCAGGTGCCTTTTCTGTGGAGCGTATGAGAATCGAACTCACGACCTCTTGACTGCCAGTCAAACGCTCTAGCCAACTGAGCTAACGCCCCAACAATAATCTAAATCGGCTGCAAAAATACGATTTTTATCGATTCGCCCGACTGTTGAAGATTTCTTTTCTTGGAGATTGTGCATGATGTTACTATGACGACGTTGACTACGACTATGACTTTTATTAACTTATTGTGAGATAATGTTTTACAAGTTGCAAATACTCGGGAGTGTACTGTGATTCCGCGTTTCGGATGGAAAAGCGGGATGCAGTTTCGGGTTGCGGGGTAAGACCGTATTCGCGCACAATGCGATAGACGGGCTTGGTTGCCGTCGGATGGATATACACCGACTTCAGGCAATGCCATTTCCCGATGGTAAGCTGGTGAAATTCAGCCATTTCCGAGGTTGGGAGAATCAGTGTGAAACGACCGTTTTGGGACAAAAGAGCGTCAACACCGTCCACCAATTCCTGAAACGACAGTTGACCGTCGCCATGCTTGCTCTGTAACTTGCTTTTGTCCTGTGGTTTAAGATCTCCGTGAAAAAAAGGCGGATTGCTGACTATCAAGTCGAAATGCGGACTATTTTCCTGATTTACAAAATCTTGCAATCGAATATTTTCAAAATGAAAACAAGATTTTGGCAATAAGGGAAAACGGTCGGCATTCCCTCTCGCTTCGGTAATAGAATCCGCATCTATGTCAATGCCAAAAACGGTCGGGTTTTGTTGTCGTTCTGCAAGTTGCTGTGCAATACAGAAGGCTATCACGCCGCAACCACAGCCTATGTCGAGTACCGACTGGGCCGTCTCGGGATTCGTGAGCGCAGCTAACAGCACCGCATCGGTGCTGATTTTCAACGTACTGCGCTCGTGTTCTAAGTCAAACTGCTTGAAATGAAACATTTTCTTGGCTTTTGGCGAAGGGCCAATAGCTATGATGGTTATGAACAATAAACCTCCAACAATTTGGCTTTTGGATCGGGGATGATTTGCAGCTGACTGATTTCGGCGGGCACCAGTACTACTTCGCCGGTTTCCAAATGTTCTTTGTTATCACCAGAAATCAGAAATGCATTGCCTTCCAAGCACATATATATCACAAAAGTATCCAAATGGCCGAAAGATTTCTCCACCTGCATGTCCATGTCCAGCATATTGGTGTTGAAGAACGGGGAGTGCACCAAAGTGACGGTTCTGTTCTTTTCTGGAGCATATTTCACCTTAAAATCGTCCACGTTTTCCTCGAAATGGATGGCATCCAAAGCCTCTTCGGTGTGCAGTTCGCGGCTGTTGCCGTTTTCGTCCACGCGGTTCCAGTCGAAAATGCGGAAGGTGATGTCGGACGGTTGCTGGATTTCCGCCAGCAGCACGCCTTTGCCGATGGCGTGAACCGTTCCTGCAGGAATCATGAAGGTGTCGCCGGCTTTCACGGGATAGAATTTTAGCAAGAGCTCCAGTGTGCCGTTTTCTACCGCTGAAACATACTGATGCTCAGTAACTTTCTGATTAAAGCCAACATAAAGACCAGCACCTTCGTCTGCTTGAATTACGTGCCACATCTCGGTTTTACCGTTCTGACCATATTTTTCCTGTGCCAACGTGTCATCTGGATGCACCTGCACGGAGAGATTATCTTGAGCATCAATGAATTTGATGAGCAACGGGAAACCTAATCCGTATTTTTCATAGTTTTTTTCGCCCACAAAGTCGGTGAGATAGATTTCCAACAGCTCGTTGAGGTTGTTTTCCGCTAAGAAACCGTTGGAAACCACGGATTCATCCTCTACAAGTCCTGAAACCTCCCAGCTTTCGCCGCAGTTTCGCATCGGGCTGATTTTGTGCTTCAGAATGGTTTCGATTTTGTTGCCGCCCCAGATTTTCTCCTTCAGGATGGGCGTGAATTTCAAGGGATATAATGCTGACATATTATTGAACAGAGTAGTAGTTTCGGTTTTTATGTTGGTATTCGGGGCGCACCTTGTCGGGATTGGAGCCGCGCACGTTCTTTTGGAACATCCATTTGCCATCTTCCTCGATAAAGCCCTGATTCAGACTCGATTCCGGTACCATGTAGGCGGGCACGTTCTTCATCGATTCATCCATCGGAATTAGTTCTTCGAAGATGATCATGTCACATCGAATTCGTTTGTAATCGTAATCGCGCGTTTTAGGATTGTACTTTCCCGAACTCACCAGATACTCCTGATTTTCGTAATTCAAATACATGGTGGCGTTTTTGGAGTATTCAAAGATGACGCGTGCCACTTTTTCTGTATAGTTTTTGAATACACGTCCACCGAAAATCGGGGTCATGTCTTTGTTAAAATGCAGTATCTCAATCAGTTTCTGGTTGGTGAACATGTTGTTGCCGTTCCAACCGAGAAGCGTGTAGTAGGTGGTGTTCTTGTCCTTCACCGGAATCAGCTTGTAATAGACCGCACCATACCAACGGTTGTGGTTGCCAATCTGCGTTTTAGGATAGTCGATGTTCTGCCGTTTGTCGTACAGCGGGTAGATGACGTGCTTTTTTCGCCCTTCGTTATAGACATGGATGAAGCCGAAATTCTCGATGTCGTAGTTGTTTTTCACCACATACCACGTGAAAATCTTGAATACATTGTCGGGAGAGGCCAAAACGCTGAAATTATTCACCGAATCCCATGTGTATTTGAACGCATCCGGCATCTGAAGTACCTCTTCCAGCAGGGTCATAAAGTCCTCATTCAGAGCCAGTCGGGTGGTTTCGTCGGCTTCGGCCATCACTTGGTCGCGCAGGTGGATGAGGCTGTCTTCCCACATACGGAATTCGGCCTTCTTTTGGGGGAAAGCCGCCGTCCAGCAAAGCAGGACCATTGCCGATATGACCAAAACGCGCTTGAACATCTTGAAACAAACGGCAAAAATACAAAATTATTGCAGTCTGACAATGTGATATCCGCCAGTTTTCTTGCTCCCTTTAAACTTAACGAGTTCCTGCTTGCGGAGTTCTGCCAAGCAGCGCTCCACCGTGGTCGGGGAGAATTGGGTGTTTTCGGCAATTTCCTTGGTCTGACTGCCCGCATGCTCCTTGATGTACTGAAGCACAGTGTCTGTCTTTTCCTGCGAGGGTTTGACAGGTTTCCGTCTCTTACGGTTTTGTTTGGGAGGTTTCATGGTCTCCTGCCCCTTGGAGTTGAGGAGGTAGAGGGCGATCTGTCCGGGAGCCTGGTCAAGGTACTTGGGCTCGATGGCGAAGGAGAGCGGTTCTTTCTGCCAAGGTAGCCGTTTCATGAACACTTCAGTACCGTTGCAGGAATGGATATATCGGTAAGGGATTAGCAACGTGTTGGAAACGCGTACAAACTCCTCTGTTCCAAACAGTTGCTCAAGATACTTCATGGAGCCGTAGCGAGAGTAATATAGGTCGTCCTGCGTCACGTAGATGCGGGTGTAGTTCCCGTCCTGCTGACAATAGTAGATGTTGTCCCTGGGAATGAGGCGCGCATTGTGGTCCTTGTCGGACACATCCAACAGCCGGGCATCCTGATAGACAATCTGCACCTCCTTGTCCAGCGCTTTCTGGAGTTCCTGCCGCTCACGGAAGATAAACGGAAAAGCGTTTAAGGTCACATTTCGAATTACTATAAGTCTGTAATGATGGGAGAAGAAACTAAAAGCACCATATTTTTCAATTACCGCGCTATTGCAATACATCATAAAGCGATGGGCGATTGCAAAGTCAACTGCTGCGGCTATGATACAAAGGCTGACCAATACCACCCAATAAACCACAGGGTGCTTTTTGTGGAGTTTCGGATAGAGAAGGAAATAGTTGGCATACAAGGTAATCAGCAGGATTAGTCCCGCAAAGAATTCCCGGGTCTTGCTTCCTGCATACGGTCGGAGGAAGGAGTTATTGGTGGAAAACCAAAGCATGTAAGCGCAGAACAGAACGTTCAGCAGGACGATGATAATGGTGCGCGTTTGTTTTTTCATAACCGAAAGTATTAAAAACTGAGGGCAAAGATACACATTATTTCCGTTCAAAGCCCCATTTAGACCCTCAAACCGTCTCAATTTCCTGCTTTATTCCGTCTCACATCCACAACCTGGCGGTTTTCGACAACATATTGATTTTCAACACTATTTTCATCCGTTAATCCTCAAAATTCAACCTGTCCATCATATTTTTTGGTTGAGACGGAACATATTTTTGGAATGACGGAATATTTTGTGGGTGAAAGAATGGTATTTTTGCAGCGGAAAAGAAGCTGCGGCATTCTTGCCGCAAACAAAAAATTCGGCAAGGTGTAACCTTTGCACTTTTTGCGTCATACTTATATAAATGAACGGTTTATCAAAAATAGCCTAATTTCCGCAAATACCCCCTTCAACCTCCGGCGGGTGCCTCAGGGCCGCGCAGAGGTGATGCCTGTTGACGAAAAATGCGGTTGCGCGGCCTCCGGAAGCGCATTTTGCTGACGAGAGCGCATAAGTTCCCCCACCCAAGCGAATGGGGATAGGAGGAAAACCGTAAGAGA
>Ga0247610_10000863_pt1 | contig 40292 bp, 38 predicted proteins | sample 174DNAGHGhighgp2_FD_193483 | JGI IMG/M metagenome (GOLD analysis project Ga0247610, IMG submission 193483) | Sheep rumen microbial communities from Palmerston North, Manawatu-Wanganui, New Zealand - 1742 DNA GHGhigh gp2 | ecosystem: Host-associated > Mammals > Digestive system > Stomach > Rumen...
GCTGTAAAGCCCAACGAACGCTGTTGGCGCAGGGAGTTTACTTTCAGCACGATACCGTCGGTAGCCACAGGCAGGTTCTTGCGCTCCTTGTCCCAGTAGTTGATGAAGTCGTAGATCTCCTGCAGCGTCTTCACCTTCTTCATGCCTTCGGAGATCTTAAAACCCCACGAGCGCGCCGCTTCGAGGTTCTCGTAATGTCCCTCTGCCGGCAGTTCCTCGCCGAGGAGGTAATAGAGGTAGGCGTCTAACTGTCGTGAGGCCACGAGACTCGACTTCTGACTCTTCAGCGTTCCGCTGGCGGCATTTCTCGGATTGGCGAACAGTGGTTCTTCCGCGGCCTCGCGCTCTTTGTTCAGGCGTTCGAACACGGCCCAGGGCATGAGGATTTCTCCGCGGATTTCAAATTCGTGGGGGATCTCTCCACTCAATACCAGCGGTATCGCCCGTATCGTGCGTACATTCGCCGTCACATCGTCGCCATGTACGCCATCGCCGCGCGTCACGGCCTGCGTCAGCTTGCCGTCGACGTAGGTCAGCGAGATCGACAGTCCGTCGTATTTCATCTCGCAGCATACCTCGAAGTCCTCGCCGGCCAGTCCTTTCTTCACACTTTCGTACCAGTCGGCCACGTCCTGTTCGTTATAGGTGTTGGCCAGCGAGAGCATCGGGTATTTGTGTTCCACCTGCCTGAACTCCGCGTTCAGGTCGCTGCCCACGCGTTGGGTAGGGGAGTTCGGGTCGGCCATCTCCGGATGCTTCGCCTCCAGGTCCTGCAGTTCGTGCATCATGAAGTCGAAGTCTTGGTCGCCTATCGTCGGCTGGTTCAACACGTAGTAGCGATAGTTATGCTCGTGCAGTTCCTTCCGCAGCTGGTTGATTCTCTGTATCTCGTCCATCGTTTTGTCTTATTTTGCTGCAAAGTTACATAAAAAAGTGAAGAGTGAAAAGTGAAAAGTGAAAAATTTGCTGCCGCTTAAATAATTTTCAATTTTCAATTTTCAATTTTCAATTAAAATAACTACCTTTGTGCCCGATTATGTGGATGATGCTCCGAGTGATCCCCATCATGTGGCGGGCTGTGCGCCCGAGCAAGGTGACCGATATGCCTGCCGTCGTCAATACCTTCTGGCTCCGCAAGGGCTACGAAGGCCTGACGTTTTTCGGACATATCCTCACGCCCTCGCAGGAACTTGCCGACCGCTTCAACAGTGGAGCGTCGTCCTTGAAGAACCACGAGATGATCCATCTGCGTCAGGCGCAGTCGTGCGGCGACTCCTGGCTCCGCTTTTACCTTTTATATATATGGTATTGGCTGAAGGGACTTCGGATGAATCGGAAGATGAAGCACGCGGCCTATCTGCTGAACCCCTTCGAGATGGAGGCCTATGACCGCATGTACGACCCCGACTATCTCGCCAAGGGCGAAGCCACCGAATGGCGCCGCTACGCGAAGATGTCGCTCAACGATCGTCTTTGTCTCTATCAGAAAAAAGTTGTTTAAGTTGTCGTTTAATTCCAAAAATATGAATAAGAAACTCCAGGCGCACAGCGCCATTTTCCTCGCCAACACCATCTTCGGTCTTGGCGTACCCGTGACCAAACTCCTGCTCGACGACTGGGTGACGCCGATGGGCTATATGGCCTCGCGCTCCCTCGGTGCCTGCATCCTCTTCTGGATCATCGCCGCCTTCATGCCTAAAGAGCATGTCGAGCGCCGCGATTTGATAACCATCCTGCTTGGCGGACTGCTGGGCTTTGTGATTTCGCAGAGTCTCACGGCTTGGGCACTCGACTACACCAGTCCCGTCTATTTCTCGCTGATCGCTACGCTGACGCCAGTGGCCGTGATGATCTGCGCCGCTTTGACCATCGGTGAGAAGATCACGCCGATGAAGTCCTTCGGCGTGCTGTTGGGCATAGCGGGCGCCGTACTGATGGTGCTCATGAGTCAGTCGCTGGGCTCCGGCAAGAACGACCTCATCGGCATCTCGCTGGCCATCCTGAGTGTGCTCACGTGGGCCGTCTACCTGATTATCACGCGTAATGTGGCCTCGAAGTACTCGCCTGTGACGCAGATGAAGTATGTATTTCTGATTTCGGCCATTGTCACCGTTCCCATCGTCATTCCTGAACTCTCCATGAATGCCCTCTATACCTGGGCTTGGGGCTGGGACGGCGTACTCGAGATGGCCTTCATCGTCGTCTGTGCCACAGCCCTCGGCTATTTCCTCATCCCCTTCGCCATGAAGTATCTGCAGGCTACGACGGTCTCCATCTATACCAACCTGCAGCCCGTCATCGCCTCGTTTGTGGCCATCTGGCTCGGACAGGACGTGCTCACGTGGGACAAGCCCGTAGCCGGTATCCTCGTGCTCATAAGTGCCTATATCGTCACCGTTGTAACTGCTAAGGAGAAATGAGAAAGCTGAGATTTTCGATATTGTTGCTGGCCTTGGTTGCCGCCGTTCCGATGCTGGCGCAGAGCCGTCAGGTGTGTCTCGAAACCACAGAGGGCAACATTCTGCTGACGCTCTACGACGATACCCCCAAGCATCGCGATAACTTCCTGCGTCTGACGAACGAGCAGTTCTACGACTCGCTGCTCTTCCATCGTGTCATCAAGGGTTTCATGATTCAGGGTGGCGATCCTGACAGCCGCCGTGCAGAGCCGGGCGTGATGTTGGGCGAGGGGAGTACCGACTACACCGTTGAGGGCGAGTTCTTCGACAGCGAGGGCCGTCTGCTCCATCCCCATCAGCGTGGTGCTCTGGCGATGGCTCGCGAGGGCGATCGCTCCAATCCCGAACGTCGCTCCAGCGGTTGTCAGTTCTATATCGTCTGGGGACGCACCTACGCTACTACCCAACTGAAGACCATCGGAGAGAAGGTCGAGGCTCAGACCGACCATCGCGTCACGATGACTCCTGAACTCATGGACCTCTATCGCACGGTTGGCGGCGCACCTCATCTCGACGGCCAGTATACTGTCTTCGGCGAAGTCACCGAGGGTCTCGATGTTGTTGAACGCATCCAGCAGGCCCTCACCGATGATTACGACCGTCCTGTCAACGATATCCGCATCCTCCGTGCCTACCAATCTCAATAACCTGCCATTATTGCGGAATACTCTTGCCTTATTTGAAATTACTCTTGCATTATTTCGCAATACTCTTGGATTATTTGAAAATACTCTTGCTTTATTTCAAAACAAGAGCCATCTATTGATTGCTGCCTTACTGGGACATAACGTTTAGCGATGACGTAGCAGAAGACTTATTCCCAGCTAGGGAACGCAATATTCCCACCTTGGGAATAAATAGCGAGGCTTAGGCTGTGAATAAGTCAGTTAGTAGAGAACGAGTAGAAGATAAGTAGAGGTAAGGTAGAGGTTTAGTAGAGGATAAGTAGACGCAAAGTAGAAATCTGATTAAACAATTAATAATCAATAATATATCTACATTTTATTAAGGTGCTTACTAACAGTTTTGATATCTCTTGAAAAGAGATAATCTGTGAAACTGCCAAATAAAAAGATTGCTTTTTGTTAGTCTGAGCAGATTTTTACCAGCTTTTGCTTGCAATCATCATGGAATATTTGTATCTTTGCATCGCAAGAACAATTTGAATATGATGAGTGCATTCAGAATAGACGGCCAGCGTGCCGTGATTACCGGAGGTGGCAGCGGACTTGGTTTCGGCATTGCCAAAGTATTTATTGAGGCTGGTGCCGAAGTGATTATCATAGGACGTAACGAGGAGAAATTGCGCGGGGCCCAGCAGCAATTGGGCGAGCGATGCTCATATCGTGCCTTCGACGTCACACAGCTGGACAAGATTCCTGCCCTCGTTCAGGAAATAGGAACTATAGACATCCTTGTGAACTGTGCCGGAACACACCTCAAGAAATGGGCGCTGGATGTCAGCGATGCCGAATTTCTGGATGTGATGAACGTCCATGTAACGAGCGTCTTTGCACTGAGCCGTGAGTTTGCGCGGCTGATGGTCGAGCGTGGCAAGGGCTCTATTATCCTCATCAGTTCGATGGCTGCCCTCATGGGCTTGGAGCAAATAGTGGCATATACCACCGCCAAGACAGCCGTCCGCGGTTTGCAGCGCAGTCTCGTGGCGGAACTTTCGCCCAAAGGCATTCGTATCAACACCATAGCGCCAGGATGGATTGATACCCCCATGTTCCATAAGGCTACTGATGCCGACCCGCAGCGCAAGGCTAATATCCTGCGCCGTATACCGATGAAGACCTTCGGACAACCAGAGGATATCGGCTATGCCGCCCTCTATCTGTCGTCCCCTGCCGGCAGTTACGTGAACGGCGCTTTCCTCCCTGTCGATGCTGGAGCATCAGAAGCATTCTGACGAACTGCGTGCCAAGTGGGTGACACGAAAGGAAAAGGGAACCGTCCCCTGGCTCATAGAAATAATTGATAAAACTACGCTATCGAGATGAAAGACAATCTTGAAGAACGTTTCCCGTTAGTTGACGAGACGGGACGCGTGATAGGCTCCGCCACGAGGGGCGAGTGTCACAATGGTTCACGGCTACTGCATCCCGTTGGGAGGTCATATAGACTATGGCGAGACGCCCGAACAGGCGCTTGCGCGTGAGGTGCGCGAGGAGTTGGGTATCAGCGATTTCGTGCCGCAACCACGGGGGATGTACGTCTTCGACAGTCGCCGCGAACGCGAACTGGTCTATGTCAACAGTACTGTCTACGATGGTCCCATCACGCCATCTGCTGACGAACTCGACGGTGGCCGCTTCTGGACACTCGACGAGATCCGTGCCGCCTTTGGCCAAAATGTCCTCACTCCCAACTTTGAAAGTGAGTTCAAGCAGTTCTATAGATGTTTGGTCGTGGAGGCGGGAACTTAGTTGGCTGCTTCGAATTCCTCGAGGAAACGGGTGTCGTTCTCGGAGAACATACGGAGGTCGGAGACGCGGTACTTCAGGTTGGTGATTCGCTCGACACCCATACCGAAGGCGTAGCCCGTATACTCCTTGGAATCGATGCCGCAGAGCTCGAGCACGTTGGGATCGACCATACCACAACCGAGGATCTCCACCCATCCGGTGTGCTTGCAGAAACCGCAACCTTCGCCGCCGCAGATGAAGCAAGAAATATCCATCTCTGCCGAAGGCTCAGTGAAGGGGAAGTATGAGGGGCGCAGACGGATCTTCGTGTCAGCGCCGAACATCTCCTTGGCAAACGACAGCAGAACCTGCTTGAGGTCGGTGAAGGATACGTTTTTGTCAATATAGAGTCCTTCCACCTGATGGAAGAAGCAATGTGCGCGGGCGGTGATGGCCTCGTTACGATAGACGCGACCTGGACAGATGACGCGGATGGGCGAGGTGAGTTTGCCATTCTCATCGTGCATGCGCTCCATGATACGGGCCTGTACTGAAGAGGTGTGTGAACGAAGGAGGATGTTCTTCGTGACCTCATCGGGATGCTGCGAGACGAAGAAGGTGTCCTGCATGTCGCGAGCGGGATGGTCGGCGGCGAAGTTCATCTTCGTGAACACGTGGAGGTCGTCTTCCACCTCAGGACCGTCAGCGAGGACAAAGCCCATGCGCGAGAAGATGTCGATGATCTCGTTGGTGACAATCGTCAGCGGATGACGCGTACCCAGCTGGATGGGGTAGGGCGTGCGCGTCAGGTCGATGGCCTCGTCGCCAGTCTCCTGCGTCTCGCACTCCTCGCGAAGCTGGTTGATGCGCTCGGTGGCGAGTGTCTTCAGTTCGTTGATCTTCATGCCGACGGTCTTCTTCTGGTCGGCAGCCACGTTGCGGAAGTCGTTCATCAGGGCCGTGATCTCACCTTTCTTGCTGAGATATTTCAGTCGGAGCTGTTCTACTTCCTCGGCGTTCTTCGCACTTAACTGCTGCACTTCTTTGAGCAGTTCATCTATCTTATCAAGTATCATATCTGTGTTAAATTTGCAAATTTGCGTGCAAAGGTACAAAATAATTCATAATTAATAATGCATAATTCATAATAATTTTGTAATTTTGCCCCAAATTTTGAGAGAATAGACTTGTTTGACAGGTTATCACCTTAAAGATGAAGAGGTTTCTGATTGCGATTATCGCAAGTGTTCTGCTGATGTTCTCCTGTACGGGAAACAAGACGCAGAGGGCAGAAGAGCCGGCGACCGACTCCGTAGCAGATAGTGTTGACTCCATTCCGATGGACTCGTTGGAACAGTTGATCGTCGACGCACCCACGCCGAAGGCGATGGATGAGTTGTTTGACGACTTTGTCTTCAATTTCGCCGCCAACAAAAAACTACAGCTGTCGCGCGTGATTTTCCCCCTCACCGTACAGAAGTCGGACAAGCAGGAGAAAATCGAGAAAGGCAAATGGCAGATGGAGCGTTTCTTCATGCGTCAAGGCTATTATACGCTGTTCTTCAACAACGAAAAGCAGATGGAACTGATGAAAGACACCTCGATCACGCAGGCTATCGTGGAAAAGATCATGTTGAAGAAGGATCAGGTGAAAGATTACGTCTTCAACCGAATCCGTGGGGCGTGGATGCTTCGTGAGATCCGTGAGATGTCGATCGAAGAGAATGCCGATGCCTCGTTTATCAGTTTCTATCAGCACTTCGTGAGTGATAAGGACTTTCAGGTGAAGAGCCTGAACAAGACGGTGACATTCGTTGGGCCAGACCCCGATGACGACTTCAACACGATGGAGGGGCTGGTGACTGCTGACACATGGGAGGCCTTTGCTCCTCAGTTGCCGTCGAAGACGATTTACAACATCATCTACGGCAAACCGCAGCAGGCTGGTAACGAGAAGATCTTCATTCTTCGCGGCATCGCCAACGGTCTGGAGATGGAACTGAGGTTCAAGCGTGTGAACAACCGCTGGCTACTCATGAAAATGACAACGTAGGAGTGAATAGTGAATAGTGAGGGATTTCGAAAACTATAGTCTGAAGGCGCATAATACATTTGGCATCGAGGCCAAGTGCAGCAGGTTTCTGGAATACGAGAATGTAGCAGAAGCCCAGGAAGTTGCTGGAATCCTAAGAGAATCGGACACACCTTATATTATAATAGGTGGAGGCAGCAATCTGCTGCTCACGCAGGACTTCGACGGCATCGTGGTGCATTCACGACTCATGGGGACAGGTCCCGTGAGTCGTGAAATGCAACTCATGGGACCTGTCCCCGTGAGTTGTGGCAGCGGCGAGGTGTGGGACGATGTCGTGGCCTATTGCATCGCACACGGACTCTATGGTATGGAGAACCTCTCGCTGATTCCAGGCGATGTGGGAGCGAGCGCCGTGCAGAATATCGGAGCCTACGGCGCTGAGGCTAAGGACCTGATCGTTGAGGTAGAGGCTGTGGAAATCGCATCGGGCCGGCTGGTGACGTTTCGTGGCGAGGACTGCGGCTATGGTTATCGCGATAGCAAGTTCAAGCATGAGTGGAAGAACAAATACCTGATTACCCATGTCACTTATCAGCTCTCGACAACTTTTGAGCCTCGTCTGGATTATGGTAATATACGTTCGGAATTAGAACGCAAAGGCATCACGACGCCTACAGCCCAACAGCTGCGTGACACGATTATCGAGATCAGAAACGCCAAGTTGCCTGATCCCAAGGTGATGGGCAATGCTGGCAGCTTTTTTATGAACCCCATCGTGAGCCGGGAGAAATACGAGACGTTGGCTGTTCAATATGAAGGGATGCCGCATTATGATATCGATGCCGACAAAGTGAAGATCCCAGCAGGCTGGATGATAGACCAGTGTGGCTGGAAAGGTAAGTCGTTAGGCCGTGCTGGCGTTCATGACAAACAGGCTTTGGTGCTCGTAAATCGCGGTGGAGCAACAGGCGCTGAGATCGTCGCCCTTTGCGAGACCATCCGCAAGGACGTCAAGGCCAAGTTCGACATCGACATCCATCCAGAAGTGAACATTATATGAAGCTGACGTTTTTGGGAACGGGAACATCCTGTGGCGTACCAGTGATCGGTTGCCAGTGTGAGGTCTGTCAGAGTGATGACCCACATGACAAGCGTAGCCGTTGTTCTGTCCTCGTAGAGACTGACGAGACCCGTCTGCTGATAGACTGCGGTCCGGATTTCCGTCAGCAGATCCTGCCACAACCTTTCCGGAAGATTGATGCTATTCTGATAACGCATGCTCACTACGACCACATGGGCGGTATGGATGATATCCGTCCCTATTGTCAGTTTGGTGAAATCAATGTCTATGCCGATGCCGTCGCCTGTCAAGGGATGCTGGAGATGTTGCCCTATTGCTTTGCGGAGCATCGTTATCCTGGTGTGCCTGCCATCGGACTGCATGAGATTAAGCCCCACGAGCCGTTGACCTTCGGTGACTTGGCGGTGACCCCTTTTGTGGTGATGCACGGCAAACTGCCTATTCTGGCCTATCGTATTGGTGACTTGGCTTATATCACGGATATGAAAACCATCGATGAGAGCGAGATGGACTATCTGAGAGATGTGAAAGTGCTGGTGGTGAATGCCCTCCGTTTCGACAAGCCCCATCACTCCCATCAGCTGGTGGATGATGCCGTCGCCTTTGCCAAGAGAGTAGGGGCCGAGCGCACTTTCCTGATACACTCCTGTCACGATATCGGCCTGCATGCTGAGGTCAACAAAAAACTGCCAGCAGGTATCCAGCTGGCATACGACGGAGAGGTGATAGATATCGGATAGTTATTTGTGCTTTTTCTTCTTTGACTTTTTCAGGCCAAAGAGGAATCCGTAGGTGTTGAGCAGCTTACGGGCCGTCAGAAACAGGTCGAAAGCAATAAAGCCTTTGCTCACCAGACTGGCGATATATTCCCCACGCGAAGTCTCTTCCTTGCTGACGAACACCTGATTCCACATGGTGGAGAACTTGGTGTTGTCCTTCTGCAACTCCTCAGCCAACTCTTCCTTGCGTTGGCGAATCTCTTCGAGTGTACGGTATTCGTGGGTGGGCTTCTGAACGGGCAGCATAGGCTATTTGCTTAAGAGCAGGCTGGCGAGGAAATGCACGAGCGGCTTCTCGATCCAACGCTTGCGGAAAATGAAAAATACAATAAAGATGAGCAGGTGAACGCATCCCATGATTAGGAAGGCAGTAGCCGTTCCTGTGTAGTTTGCGAGCCAGAAGGCTGCGGCAAACGACAAGTACATCAGCACTGCGATGATGATCAGGAAGAAGATGACTGCCAAGGTGGCTGCCGTCAGCAGACGTACCACCTTGTCAATCACATCCAGTTTCACATACTCCTTCTGAAGTCCAAGGTAATGCTTGAGGACCTCGATGAGTTGTGCCAGGGTCTCTACGTTCTTGTCGCTGGAAAGCATAGCTTATTCCTCTTCAGCAGCATCCTGGATGTCGTCGACGAGGTCGACCACTTCCTTGCGGCTCAACTTGATGTTGTGCTTCTTGAGGAAATCCTCTATTGCGTCAGTAATCTTTACGCGAGTATCCTGACCTTTTTCGGGAGCCATCAGAATACCGAGAGCTGCTCCTGCGATGGCGCCACCAAGGAATGCGCCGATGTAACCAAAACTCTTCATTGTTAATAATATTTGAATTAAACACTTGTTTACATTTGGCAAATATACAGAGAAAATTCGAAAAACCTGCTATTTTTCGTGCGTTTTTTTGTTAAAACGATGATATTTTCGTCATTTAACAAACTTTATGCACCTTTTTTGCCTCATTTTGCGCGATAATTTGTAATTTCGCAGCAAATTCAGACATATCAGTATAACATTAAAATAATTAGGAAATGAAAAAGTACATCGTATTATGCGCAGGTCTGTGCCTGGCAATGGCAATGACAAGTTGTAAATCAAGCGAGAGTGCCTACAAGAAGGCTTACGAAAAGGCTAAGCAGTATGACACCCAGACAGCTCAGCAGGAGGCTACTCCTCAGGAGGCTCCAGTAGTGGCTCCCGTTCAGACGAGACCTGTTAATGAGGTTCGCCAGACTGACAACTACGACAACGTGTCTGTTCGTCAGGAGAAGGTTGCTGTGATCAGCGGCTCTGGTCTGAAGGCATATAGCGTTATCGTCGGTTCGTTTGGTCTGCTGTCGAATGCAGAGGGCCTGCAGCAGCGTCTGCGTGATGCCGGCTATAGCGCACAGATCGTGAAGAACGAGGATCGTAATATGTACCGCGTCGTTGCCGCAACCTTCGATAACAAGGCCGACGCTGCACGTAGTCGCGATCAGTTCCGTGCCCAGGAGGCTTATAAGGATGCTTGGTTGCTCTTTTTCCAATAAGTCCATTGGCGCGGATATTATCCATCGATTACGGTAAGAAACGCACTGGTATAGCAGTCACCGACCCTTTACAGATTATTGCTGGAGGGTTGGCGACTGTTTCTACGTCAGAGTTGTTCGACTGGCTGAAAGCCTATCTGGCCAAGGAGTCTGTGGAGCGCATCATCATTGGTGAACCCCGTCAGCCGAATGGTCAGCCCAGTGAGAACCTGCAGCGCGTTCAGCAGTTTGTGAACCGTTGGCGTAAGGCTGTGCCAGAAGTGCCTATCGAGTATTTCGACGAACGTTTTACCTCTGTATTGGCTCATCAGGCCATGCTCGACGGCGGTCTGAAGAAGAAAGCCCGTCAGGACAAGGCGCTGGTAGACGAAATCTCAGCGACAATTATCCTCGAGGACTATCTCCGCTCTAAGAAGTGAATAGTGAAAAGTGAATAGTGAATAATTTGCTTCCGCAATAAATTGTAAATCATAAATGATTCTACCTATTTATATCTTTGGTCAGCCTGTGCTTCGCAAAGTGGCTGAAGACATCACCCCCGACTATCCCGAACTGAAGCAGCTGATTGCCGACATGTGGGAAACGCTGGCAGAGTCGGAGGGTATCGGACTGGCAGCGCCGCAGATAGGAAAGGCGATTCGTCTGTCTGTGATCGACCTTGACGTCATCAGTGAGGACCTGCCTGAATATAAAGGCTTCCGTCAGGTTTATATCAATCCCCATATCGTTGAGTACGACGAGTCGAAGACAGACACTTCGGAAGAGGGCTGTCTATCGTTGCCAGCCATTCATGAAAAGGTGGTGCGTCCTACACGTATCCATGTGGAATGGGATGATGAGACGTTTACCCATCATGATGAATGGATAGAGGGTTATCTGGCCCGTGTGATGCAGCATGAGTTCGACCATCTTGACGGAAAGATGTTCGTAGACCGTATTTCTCCACTCCGTAAACAACTCGTTAAGAGTAAACTCGTGGCGCTGACGAAAGGTCGCTACCGCTGTGGATACAAGACAAAGCCGGTAAGACGTTGACCATTGAACATTGACCATTGACCATTATGAATGGCAAATGCTTTAAGCTAAGATTGGTATTGCTGTTGTTGGCATTGCAATGTTCAATGTTCAATGTTCAATGTTCAATGTGCTTCGCGCAATTCAACACCGATCGTCTGGTGATGATCGGACGCTCTGCGCTTTATTATGAAGACTATGTGCTCTCCATCCAGTATTTCAACCAGGCCATCTCAGCCAAACCCTATCTCTATGAGCCTTGGTTCTTCCGAGGCGTAGCCAAATTCTATCTGGATGACTTCCGAGGGGCGGAGAGTGACTGTACAGAAGCCATCGAACGAAACCCATATGTGGTAAATATCTATGAATTGCGAGGCCTCTGTCGTATCAACCAGAAGAAATATCAGGGAGCGATAGAAGACTATACACGGGCCTTGCGTTTCAATCCCGATAACCAGAGTATGTGGCATAACCGCATCCTCTGTCGTATCAACGAGAAAGACTATGACCGCGGACTGGCGGAGATTGACACCATGCTTTCCCGTTGGTCGAAATATGCCAGAGCCTATGCCATGCAAGCTGAGATCCACCTTCTGCAGAAAGATACGGTGAAGGCGGTGAAGTCGCTCGATAAGAGTCTGGAACTGGACCCTTACGATGCCGGCATCTGGGCAGAGCGTGCTATCATCAGTCTGGCCCATCAGAAATGGAAGGAGGGAGAGGACTTCCTGACGAAGGCCATCCACCTGCAGCCCAAGAATGCCGGTTATTACATCAATCGTGCGATGGCCCGTTATAATCAGAACGGACTTCGTGGGGCAATGGCTGATTACGATACGGCACTCGATCTTGATCCCAACAACTTCCTTGGCCATTATAATCGTGGTTTGCTTCGTGCTCAGGTGGGTGATGACAATCGTGGAATCGAGGACTTCGACTTTGTGCTCCGGTTGGAACCCAATAATCTTATGGCACTCTTCAACCGCGCCTTGCTGTTGGAGCAGACGGGCAATTTGCGTGATGCCATCCGTGACTATTCGAAGGTGATTGACGAGTTCCCCAACTTCTGGTTTGGTCTGGAGCATCGTGCGTCTTGTTACCGTCGTCTGGGAAATACCCGTCAGGCAGAGCTCGACGAATTTAAGATCCTCAAAGCACAGATGGACAAACGTTACGGCAAACAACCCCGTTTGTCGAAGAAACAAATGCGCCGTCGTAGTGATACTGATCCTGATAAATACAACCAGCTCGTAGTGGCCGATGAACAAGAAGTGGAACATGAGTATAAGAGTGATTACCGCGGACGGGTTCAGAACCGCCGTGTAGAGATTGCTTATCAACCCATGTTTGCCCTGTCGTTCTACAATGTATATACTGATGTTCATTCCTATATTGCCTATGATAAGGAGGTGGAGGTGTTCAACGGACAGACCAAGTCGCATCCGCTTTTTATCGGGAGTACGATGCCCAACGTTGACGAGTCTATGATGAAGCGCCACTTTGCCTATATTGATTCCGTCAGTCGGGTTATTGCAGAATCGAAGGATGATCAGAGCGTCAAGCCCTTGTTGATGTTGAGGGCTGTGGCATATACGACCATCCAGAACTTTGACAGCGCCATTGATGATCTCTCGACATTGCTTCAGATAGACAGTACGATGACGCTGGCCTATTGGCAGCGTGCTGTTTGTCAGACGAAGATCAATGAGTTTAATGCCTCACAGGGTACAAATATCGACCTGAAATCGGCCAATGTGCTTAGTGACTTATGTGATGCCCTCAAACTAGCCCCACAGAATCCATACCTTTATTATAACAGAGGTAATCTCTATGCTCAGCGGAAGGACTATCAGCATGCACTCGACGACTATTCGCGGGCAGAGAAACTTGATGCCAATATTCCTGAGATCTATTATAATCGCGGATTGGTCTATATCTATATGGGAAAGATGGCCGAAGGTATAGCCGACCTGAGTAAAGCCGGTGAATTGGGATTGTATGACGCCTATAGCGTGATTAAGAAATACCGTGAGAAATGAAATATGGTGTGAGACTTCTTGTGTTCTGTCTGTTGGCTTTTTTGACGACAGAATCCTATGCCGACAATAAACTGACAGGAACCGTGATCGGCACCAAGGAATGTGTAGATTACGCCAATACCTCCAAATCAACGACAACCGTCAATACCTGTGCGAATGCTTTTGACGGTAATCTGGACACTTTCTTTGCTTCGTGGGAGCGCAGCTATACCTGGGCAGGATTGGATCTGGGCAGCCCTCACGTGATTACAAAGGTAGGATGGTCGCCACGTAACGACGGTCTGGGTGAGGGGAGAGTGGTACTAGGCATCTTCGAAGGTGCTAACCGTGAGGACTTCATGGATGCCCTGCCTTTGTATATGATTGATGAAAAAGGTACCATCGGAAAAATATCATATGCTGATGTGACCTGTTCTCGTGGATTCAGATATGTCCGTTATGTAGGTCCTTCCGATGCCCGTTGTAATATCGCAGAGTTGGAGTTTTATGGTCATCCTGGTGAAGGCGACGATACACATCTCTATCAAATCACCAATCTGCCAACCGTCAGTATCCATACGCTTAATGGCGAGATCCCTTATGACAAGGTTCATCAGATTGTTTCCCAACTGACGATTATCTCCGATAACGGAACCCGTCTGCTTTCGGAGCCTGGTACAACGCGTGAGAGAGGTAATGCCTCGCGTGGCTTCCCCAAAAAGCCTTATCGTATCAAGTTTGATAAGAAACAGCATGTACTTGATGCTCCTGCGAAGGCGAAGAAATGGACGTTGATCAATAACTACGGCGACAAGACGCTGATGCGTAATCTGCTGGCTTTTGAACTGAGTCGTAAGCTGGGAATGCCCTACACACCTTTTGGCGCAGCTGTCGATGTAATGCTGAATGGTGAGTATAAGGGTTGTTATCAGCTCTGCGACCAGGTGCAGATCCATAAGAATCGTGTGAATATTACGGAGATGACGACTTCCGACAACGATGGGGTAGCGTTGACAGGTGGCTATTTTCTGGAAATCGATGCGTATGCTAATCAAGAAAAGTCGTGGTTCCGTTCTACGAAAGGTAATCCTGTAACGATTAAGTCGCCTGAGGAAGATTCCATCACCACCCAGCAGAAAAACTATATCAAGAACTATTTCAATAAGATGGAGAGCCAATGGGAGACCTATCTTGAGCGGAACACTTTTTTACGTCATTTCTTAGTCGGAGAGCTGTCGGGCAATACAGATACCTATTGGAGTGTATTTATGTATAAAGAACGTGATGACGATCAGGTGTATACAGGTCCTGTCTGGGATTTTGATCTGGCCTTTGACAACGATACCCGTACATATCCTGTTTGCAACAAAAAGGATTATATCTATCGCAGTGGAGGCAGCTGTACAGGAAATATGAAGACGTTTGTCGATAATATTGTGGTCAAACATGCTGCATCGAAGACACAGCTGCTGAATATCTGGGACGAAGCCCGACAGAATGGCCTGACAGAGGAGTATCTCGTGGGCTTGGTTGATTCGTATGAAGCAGAATTAGACCAGTCGCAACGTCTCAACTTTATGCGTTGGCCAATATTGAATTCGCTTGTTCACCAGAATGCGAAAATCTGGGGTAGTTACCAGGCTGAGGTGCAGAATGTCAGACGTTTCATGAAAGAACGTCTTGCCTGGATGGACAAGAAGCTCCAATATACCTATGTTCCCAATGCGATTGTCGACGTCAGCGTTGACTTCGCCCAACCTTATCAGGTGTTCAGCCTCTCAGGTCAGCCTTGTGGCAATGCTCTGGAAGGCTTGCGTCCTGGTATTTATGTCGTGCGTCAGGGCAAGACAACAAAGAAAGTCGTCGTCAGATAATCAGAAATATGGGTTGAATATTTGGAGATATCGTGGAAAAAGTGTACCTTTGCACGCAAATTTGTAATATATATATTATTAATAAGGTATGATTAACATTACTTTTCCAGACGGATCTGTTCGCTCGTATGAGCAGGGCGTGACAGGATTCCAGATTGCAGAGAGCATCTCTCCGGCTCTCGCACGCAGCGTTGTGAGCTGTGGAGTAAACGGTGAGACCGTAGAGCTGAACCGTCCGATCAATGAGGACGCTACCATTGAGCTCTATAAGTTTGATGACGAGCAGGGTAAGCATACTTTCTGGCACACCTCAGCCCACCTGTTGGCAGAGGCTCTGCAGGAGTTGTATCCTGGCATCCAGTTCGGTTTCGGACCTGCTGTCGAGAACGGTTTCTTCTATGATGTCTTGCTGAAGGACGGCGAGATGATCAAGGAGAGCGACTTCCCCAAGATTGAGGCTAAGATGAAGGAACTGGCTGGCAAGAAAGAGCCGGTGGTTCGTCGTGAAGTGCCCAAGGCTGAGGCGCTGAAGCAATTTGCTGCCGACGGTCAGACCTACAAGTGCGAGCACATTGAGCAGGACTTGGAAGACGGTTCTATCACAACTTATACTCAGGGTAACTTCACCGACCTCTGTCGTGGTCCGCACCTTGTGGATACCGGCGAGATCAAGGCTGTGAAGCTGACAAGCGTGGCTGGTGCTTTCTGGCGCGGTGATGCCAACCGTGAGCAGATGCAGCGTCTATATGGTATCTCGTTCCCCAAGAAGAAGATGCTCGACGAGTATCTCGAGATGTTGGAGGAGGCTAAGAAGCGTGACCACCGTAAGATAGGTAAGGAGATGGAACTCTTTATGTTCTCCGACAAGGTTGGCAAGGGCTTGCCTATCTGGTTGCCGAAGGGTACTGAGCTCCGTCTGCGTTTGCAGGATCACTTGCGTAAGGTTCAGAAGCGCTTTGGGTATCAGGAAGTTATCACACCGCATATTGGTTCAAAGAATCTCTATGTCACCTCGGGTCACTATGCTCACTACGGCAAGGATTCGTTCCAGCCCATCCATACCCCTGAGGAGGATGAAGAGTACATGCTGAAGCCAATGAACTGTCCTCACCACTGCGAAATCTTCGCTTGGAAACCCCGTTCATACCGTGACCTGCCCTTGCGTATCGCTGAGTTCGGTACGGTGTATCGTTATGAGCAGAGTGGTGAGCTGCATGGTCTGACTCGTGTACGTTCGTTCACACAGGACGATGCCCACCTGTTCTGCCGTCCTGACCAGGTGAAGCAGGAGTTCCTGAACGTCATGGATATTATTGGTATCGTGCTGACTGCCTTCGGATTCAACTTCGAGGCACAGATTTCTCTGCGCGATCCTAACGACCACGATAAATATGTAGGTACTGACGAGGACTGGGCACTGGCTGAGAAGGCTATCGTTGAGGCTTGTCAGGAGAAGGGCCTGCCCGCTAAGGTGGAATATGGCGAGGCTGCGTTCTACGGACCTAAGCTCGACTTCATGATTAAGGACGCTATCGGCCGTCGCTGGCAGTTGGGTACCATTCAGGTGGACTACAACCTGCCTAAGCGTTTCAACCTCGAGTACACCGATGAGGACAACCAGAAGAAGACGCCTGTGATGATTCACCGTGCACCCTTCGGTTCTATGGAGCGTTTCTGCGCCGTGCTCATCGAGCATACCAGCGGCCACTTCCCATTGTGGTTGACACCTGACCAGGTAGCTATTCTGCCTCTGTCGGAGAAGTATAACGACTATGCTCAGGAGGTTGCTAAGAAGTTCGATTTGGGTGGTGTTCGTGCTACTGTTGATATGCGTAACGAGAAGTTGGGTCGTAAGATTCACGACAACGAGCTGAAGCGCATTCCTTACATGGTAATCGTCGGCGAGAAGGAAGCTGCCGATGGCACAGTTGCCGTACGTCCACAGGGCGGTGGCGAACAGAGCGTCAAGACCATTCAGGAGTTCATCGACGAGGTGAATGCCCGTGTCGCTGAAATGACCAAAGACTTTTAATGTATGAAGAAATTGATTGTATTCATGGCAATGTTTGCAGCCACTGTGGCTGCAAACGCTGCCACAGATACCCTCACCGTGCGTATCAATGGCATGAAGTGTGAGGAGTGTGGACACAAGGTACTCACCGTACTCCGTAAAGTTGATGGAGTAGGGGGCGTCAAGTTCAATTATGAGCGTCGCACAGCCGTCATTGTCTACGACAATGCCAAGACTTGTGCCGATACCCTTCGTGCACGTCTGAAGGCCACAGGCCGTTATGTGTCTTCTGAGTACGATCCCACGGCTGTCATCCGTCGGGGTATCGGACTTCGTATCGATGATATGCATTGTCAGAAGTGTGCCAATCGGATCGTTGACCGTCTGAAGACCATTGAGGGTGTCGACAGTATGGCTCCCCATCTTGACAAGCACTATGTGTTCGTGCGTTACGATGCCAACCGCACTTGTAAGGATGATATCCGTAAGGCCATTGGCGACTTGGGCTATACCCCCGTCAACTATTATACGAGCAAGGATATTGCCTATGCTTACTATCTTCTGCCCGAGGGTCAGGCCACAGAGGAAACTCTTGAGAGTGTTCTGGCTATCGATGCTGTCGATGATGTGAATGTCAATGCGAAAAACAATGCGCTGGCAATCACATATTTCATCAAAGACATGCCTGCAGAGAAACTCCTAGAGGAGATTCGTGCAGCTGGTGTTGAGGCCTCTTTGCCTCCCGCTCATGAGTGTCAGGAAGAATAAAAAGAAAAAAAATGGCGAAAAATTTTGTTAATTCGCTGAAAATTAGTAATTTTGCAGCCGATTTTCTAAAAAACTGTTGATGAAGAATGACAAACTGAAGAATCAGTACCGAATCAACGAGCAGATTCGAGTACGTGAAGTCCGCATCGTCGGCGACAATGGAAGCACCGTTGTTCCTACCCGCGATGCATTGAATATGGCCCGTGAGGAGGGCGTTGATCTCGTAGAGATTTCACCCAATGCCAACCCGCCCGTTTGTCGTCTCATCGACTACTCCAAGTTCCTTTACCAGCAGAAGAAGCGTCAGAAGGAAATGAAAGCCAAGCAGGTGAAGGTGGAGGTGAAAGAAATCCGATTCGGCCCTCAGACCGATGAGCACGACTATCAGTTTAAGCTGAAGCACGCCAAGGAGTTTCTTGAGGAAGGTAACAAAGTACGTGCCTACGTCTTCTTCCGCGGACGCTCCATCCTGTTCAAGGAGCAGGGAGAGGTGCTGCTGTTGCGCTTTGCCAACGATCTGGAGGAAGTAGGAAAAGTAGAGGGCATGCCCTCGCTCGAAGGCAAGAAGATGTTCCTCTATCTGGCTCCGAAGAAGGCTGGCGAGAAGAAAAAGAGTCAGCAGGCTCGTGACCGTGAGGCTGCAGAGGCTGAGGCCAAGGAGCAGAAGAAGGCTCAAGCCCAGCCGAAGGAGGAGATTGATACAGAGATGCCTGCCAACGGCGGACTCTTTGCCAATGCCAAGATCTCTGCCGATGCCCTCAAGAAGTTGCAAGAAACTGAAGAGTAATCATACAGTTCAAAAGCAAAAAACAGATGGCGCGCCCGGTATATGCGTAGCTGTCGATTATTAATAACAATTTTAAAATTTAAAAACAATGCCAAAAGTAAAGACAAACTCCGGTGCTAAGAAGAGATTCTCATTCACCGGTACAGGTAAGGTTAAGAGAAATCACGCTTACCACAGCCACATTCTGACAAAGAAGACCAAGAAGCAGAAGCGCAATCTTGTGCACTCTGCCATCGTTGACCCTTCAAACATGAAGCAGGTTCGTGATCTGCTGTGTCTCCGCTAACCCTATTGTCTAACATTTAAAGAAGTAAGAAACTATGCCAAGAAGTGTAAATCACGTTGCATCAAGAGCAAAGCGTAAGAGAATTTTGAAGCTTACCCGTGGCTATTTTGGAGCCCGTAAGAATGTTTGGACAGTAGCAAAGAATACCTGGGAGAAGGGTCTGACTTATGCCTACCGCGATCGTCGTAACAAGAAGCGCAACTTCCGCAGTCTGTGGATTCAGCGTATCAATGCTGCCGCTCGTCTGGAGGGTATGAGCTATTCTGTCCTGATGGGCAAGCTCGCTAAGGCAGGTATCGAGATTAACCGTAAGGTTCTCGCTGACCTCGCTATGAACAATCCTGAGGCTTTCAAGGCCATCGTGGAGAAGGTAAAGTAAACCCCTTACCTCAATGATAAAGCCGCAATTCCGAAGGGAGTTGCGGCTTTTCTATTTCTTCTTCAGGAAGTCGGCAAAGATGCGGGCTGCGGATTCCACTTTTGCGGCACAAGGCCGACTCTTGTAGTACTCTGCCGTACGCGGTGAGGCGATATAGCTGCATGAGGCCTTCTCGTAACCCTTCAGTCCGAGAATCTCTGCACAGATCAGACTGCCGTTCTGTTCACGCGACTGCGCCAGCAGTTCCTGGACTACCTTGTAACAGGCCGATTTCCCTTCGCGGTCGCTACCCTCGGTCTGTCCGCAATGCAGGCCTACGAGCATCACGATACCCGATACTGCGCCACACATCATCCTCATTCTTCCGACACCACCTCCGAAACCTGCGGCAATCTTCTTGGCCAGGGTGTCGTCGAGTCCGTAGAGATCGGCAAAAGCCGCAACGACGCTCTGACAACAGCCATAGCCAGACATAAAGTTCTCGACAGCACGGGCTACGCGCTCGTCAAGTTGTTGATTAGTGAGTTCTGTCATATCGGTTATTCCTTTCGTTTCAGTTCAAGTGTTTTGGGCAATTTCTGCCATTTACCGTTCTTGGGCACTTTCAGCGTAGAACCTTCACCTTGCTTCAGGACATAAACAGAGTCGTTCTTCTGAGTGAGGGTGGCTATGAGGTCTTCAGAACCATAGTCATTGATGAGCGACAGCGTGGCCGTATTGCCTTTTATCTCCGCTGAGGTGATGATCCAGCAGAAGGAGTTGTGCTTCTTTCCGAGAAAGCCTGGCAGTTGTCCATAGAGCTCCTGACCGGGGACCGTGATGTCCTGATCGTAGAAATTAATCCGGAGATAGACGTCATATTCATTATTGATTAGGTACGCGTGGAAAGGTTTCTGCGCAGCGACGGACATCGTCAGACTCAGCAGGCAAGTGGTCAAGATATAGTGCAACTTCCTCATATACAATTCATTTTTGCGGGCAAAGATACCAAATCTAAATCAATAAAATGACATTTCTGTCTAAAATATTAGAAAAAGATAGTAGGTTTTAGATTTTTTATGGTAACTTTGCAGCAGTTTATAATTATAACAATGACAGATAAGCTTTTGAAACCCGACTACATCTTTGAATCGAGTTGGGAAGTTTGTAACAAAGTAGGTGGAATCTATACAGTCCTTTCGACACGTGCCAAGACGCTGCAGGCGGCACATCTGGATAAAATAATTTTTATCGGTCCCAGCCTGTGGAAGCGCGAGGACGGTAATTATTCGAAGGAGGAAAGCCCCTATTTCAAGGAGGATGCATCTCTCTTTGCCGAGTGGCAATGGGAGGCAAAGCAGAACGGCCTCAATGTGAGGGTGGGGCGCTGGACAGTACCAGGCGAACCTATCGCCATCCTCGTAGACTTCGTACCTTTCTTCGAGAAAAAGAATGAGATCTATGGTTGGCTGTGGGAACATTATCAGGTGGACTCGCTGCATGCCTACGGCGATTACGACGAGGCTTCGATGTTCTCGTATGCCGCAGCCCTTGTGGTTGAGAGCTTCTATAACCATTATCTCGACCTGTCGAAGAAGGTCATCTATCATGCGAATGAGTGGATGTGCGGTCTGGGTGCATTGTATATCAACAATAAGCTGCCGCAGATCGGCACCGTCTTCACGACTCACGCCACAAGCATCGGCCGTAGTATCGCTGGAAATATGAAACCCCTCTACGACTATCTGTTTGCCTATAACGGCGACCAGATGGCCGGAGAACTGAATATGCAGTCAAAGCACTCGATCGAGAAACAGACTGCTCTGCATGTAGACTGTTTCACAACGGTGAGCGACATCACCGCCAAGGAGTGTGTCGAGTTGTTGGATAAGCCTGTCGACGTGGTTCTGCCCAATGGCTTCGATGACAGCTTTGTGCCCAAGGCCGCTCAGTTTACCAAGAAGCGTAAGGCCGCCCGTAAACGTCTTCTCGATGTGGCCAACGCCCTGCTTGGAGATAATCTTGATGATAACACGTTGATAGTCTCGACGTCAGGTCGCTATGAGTTCCGCAACAAGGGTATCGATGTGTTCGTTGAAGCGATGAACCGTCTGTTACGCGACAAGGACTTGAAGAAGAAGGTTTTGGCTTTCATCGAGGTTCCCGGTTGGGTGGGCGAGCCCCGCAAGGACCTGCAGGAACGTCTTCAGAAAATCCAGAATACTCCGAAGGCTCCGGTCTTCGACACCCCATTAGAGGTGCCGCAGGTTACTCACTGGCTGCATAACATGAGCCACGATAATGTCCTTGGTATGCTGAAATACTACGACATGCACAATCGTAAGGACGAGAACGTGAAGGTGATCTTCCTGCCCTGTTACCTCGATGGTAAGGACGGAATTGTGAATATGACCTATTACGATATCGTCTTGGGTAATGACCTCTGCATTTATCCTTCGTATTACGAGCCTTGGGGTTATACGCCGCTGGAGGCCGTCGCCTTCAAAGTGCCATGCATCACGACTGATCTCGCAGGTTTTGGTCTCTGGGCTAACAGCGTCTTCGGTAAGAATGGCGAGATCGAGGATGGTGTGAAGGTGATCCATCGTACAGACTATAACTACTCTGAGGTAGCCGATAATATCAAGGATACGGTAGCTGCCTTCTCTGCATTTACGCAGAAGCAGGTGGACGCTGCCCGAAAGAATGCCGGCGAGTTGTCGAAGAAAGCCCTCTGGAGTGAGTTTATCAAGCATTACGAAGTGGCCTACGACATCGCCCTTCGTAAAGCGGAAGAGAGAAAAGAGAATAATTAGAAAAAAGAGAACAATAGAATAATTCAATTTTTGAGATTATGAAAATTAAAGCAGATTACGCAAACACTCCTTCATGGAAGATGTTGACCGTTAAAGCCACACTTCCTGAAGAACTGAAGTGCTTGGATGAGATTGCCCACAACATGTGGTGGGTGTGGAACTACGAGGCACGTGACTTGTTCCGCGACCTTGACCCTGAGATTTACCATGATGTGAAGCATAATCCCGTGATGCTCCTGGAGCGTCTGAGCTATGCTCGTAAGGAGGAAATCCTGAAGGACAAGGCGTTGATGAAGCGTGTTAAGGACGTTTATGCGCAGTTCCGTGCTTACATGGACGTAAAGCCTGACAAGACACGTCCTTCAGTAGCCTACTTCTGTATGGAGTATGGTATCCACTCAGCCCTGAAAATCTATTCGGGCGGTCTGGGAATGCTTGCCGGTGACTACGTGAAGGAAGCATCTGATTCTAATGTTGATATGTGTGCTGTCGGTTTCCTCTATCGTTTCGGTTACTTCACACAGAGCCTGTCGATGGATGGTCAGCAGATTGCCAACTACGAGACGCAGAACTTCGGCTCTCTGCCCATTGAGCGTCAGCTCGACAAGGACGGCAATCCCATGGTGGTTGACGTTCCTTATACTAACTATCAGGTTCACGCTTATGTATGGCGTGTTAACGTAGGTCGTGTAAACCTGTACCTGCTGGATACCGATAACGAGATGAACTCCGACTTCGACAAGCCCATCACTCATGCCCTTTACGGCGGTGACTGGGAGAACCGTCTGAAGCAGGAAATCCTGCTCGGTATCGGCGGTATGCTGTTGCTCAAGAAGCTCGGCATCAAGAAGGATATCTACCATTGTAACGAAGGTCATGCTGCACTCTGCAACCTGCAGCGTCTTTGCGACTATATCGACGAAGGCTTGGCGTTCAATCAGGCTCTTGAGCTGGTTCGTGCCAGCGGTCTTTATACTGTTCACACCCCCGTACCTGCAGGTCACGACTACTTCGAGGAAGGTCTCTTCGGCAAGTACATGGGCGGCTATCCTCAGAAGCTGGGCATCTCTTGGGACGAGTTCATCGGTATGGGGCGTACCAATCCTGACGACCACAACGAGAAGTTCTGTATGTCAACCTTCGCTTGCAACACCTGTCAGGAAGTCAACGGTGTGTCTAAGCTTCACGGATGGGTCTCTCAGAAGATGTTTGCTCCTATCTGGAACGGCTACTATCCTGAGGAGAACCACGTGGGCTACGTCACCAACGGTGTACACTTCCCCACATGGGCTGCTGCTGAGTGGCTCAAGGTATATAAGAAGTACTTCGATCCTAAGTTCCTGAGCGACCAGTCTAACGAAGACATCTGGCACGGCATCTACAATTGTCCCGACGAGGAAATCTGGGAGACCCGTAAGGCCTTGAAGCAAAAGCTCTTCGATTATTTGGCTATTCAGTTCCAGGAAACTTGGCTGAAGAACCAGGGCGATCCCGACCGTGTGGTTAAGTTGGTTGAGCGCTTCAACTCCAACGCCCTTGTTATCGGCTTCTGCCGTCGTTTCGCTACCTACAAGCGTGCACACCTGCTGTTCACCGACTTGGAGCGTCTCGAGCGCATTGTCAACAACCCCGAGCGTCCCGTTATGTTCCTCTTCGCAGGTAAGGCTCACCCCGCTGATGGCGCTGGTCAGGGCCTCATCAAGAAGATTTTCGACATCTCAATGATGCCTCAGTTCCAGGGCAAGATTATCTTCCTCGAGGACTACGACTTCCTGTTGGCTCGTCGCCTTGTTTCAGGTGTCGACATCTGGATGAACACACCTACACGTCCTCTCGAGGCTTCTGGTACATCAGGCGAGAAGGCCGAGATGAACGGTGTTGTCAACCTCTCCGTCAAGGACGGTTGGTGGCTTGAGGGCTATCGTGAGGGTGCCGGATGGGCTCTTACTGAGAAGCGCACCTATCAGAACCAGGGCTATCAGGACAAGCTCGATGCCGCTACTATCTACAGCCTGCTGGAGAACGAGATCATTCCTCTCTACTATGCTAGAGACAAGAAGACCGGCATTTCTAAGGGCTGGATCAAGGTTCTCAAAAACTCTATCGCCCAGATTGCTCCTCACTACACCATGAAGCGTCAGCTCGACGACTACTACAGCAAGTTCTACGAGAAGCAGGCTAAGCGTTTCAAGGAGCTCTCCAAGAACGACAACCGCCTGGCTAAGGACATTGCTCAGTGGAAGGAAGCCGTTGCCGAGCGTTGGGATGCCATCAACGTGGTAAGCTGTGAGTGGGACTTCCCCGCTACTGGTTGCGAGGCTGGTCGGTCATACAAAATTAAGTATGTCATCAACGAGCAGGGACTTGACGATGCAGTAGGCCTGGAGAAGGTTAACGTGCTGGTCGACAAGAACGGCGAAGAGAAGGTGTTCTCTATCGAGCCGCTGAAGATGGTAAGTCACGAGGGCAACAACTACACCTTCGAGGCAGAGCTCTCTCCCCGTCAGTTTGGTCAGTACAAGTCGGCTGTCCGCATGTATCCGAAGAACAAGAATCTGCCTCACCGCATGGACTTCTGCTACGTGAAGTGGCTGGAGCTTCCTGCCTGAAGATAGCAGATCGCATGTATAAGAAAACCCCCGCTCAAGCTGTTTGAGCGGGGATTCTTTTTTATTCTTCCTTGTAGTTCTCGCGGATGTAGCGTCCCAGGTCGTTGTCTTTATTTCGTTCGCCGCAACGACGGATGGCGTCTTTCATCCTGCGGTCCAGACTATCTATCTCGTGTAGCAGCGCCTGTTGTGTGGCTTCGGTGGTGCTGCCGCTCTGATGGATCACGCCGACGATGTTCGAGATCTTCTGCGAGCATTCGGCGATGGTGTCACACAGCGCGTTCCACTCCCGTTGCTGCTGGATCTTGCTGTTGTTGCAAGAAGTGAATAGTGAATAATGAATAGTGAATAGTATCAGCAGCGTAATGCCCCATGATCGTTTTCTCATATCAGGTAGAGGTCACTAATACTCTGGTTATTAATCACACGACGGATGGCCTCTGCGAAGGTGTCGGCCACAGAGATTTGTTTCACCTTGGCACAACGCTGGGTGTAGGGGATCGAGTCGGTGAAAACGATTTCCTCGAGGGCAGACTCCTGCACACGGTCGCTGGCCGGACCGCTCATCACACAATGCGAGGCACAGGCTCTCACCGTCTTGGCACCGTTCTCCTTCATCAGGTCGGCAGCCTTCGTGATGGTGCCTGCGGTATCCACCATATCGTCGATGATGACCACGTTCTTACCTTCCACCTCACCGATGATCTGCATCGTGGCGACGACATTGGCGCGGGCACGCGTCTTGTTGCAGAGTACCAGCGGACAGCCGAGGTACTTGGCATAGGTGTTGGCACGCTTCGAACCGCCCACATCGGGTGAGGCGATAACGAGGTTGTCGAGGTGCAGACTCTGCAGGTAGGGCAGGATGACGCCTGAGGCATAGAGATGGTCTACGGGCACATCGAAGAAACCCTGTATCTGGTCTGCGTGCAGGTCCATCGTGATCACTCGGTTCACACCAGCCACACTCAACAGGTCGGCGACGAGTTTCGCGCCGATGCTCACACGGGGTTTGTCCTTACGGTCCTGACGGGCCCAGCCGAAGTAGGGGATGACGGCGTTGATGGTACGCGCTGAGGCACGCTTGGCAGCGTCGATCATCAGCAACAGCTCCATCAGATTGTCAGAGTTAGGGAAGGTGCTCTGCACGAGGAAGATGTCGCGTCCGCGGATGCTCTCTTCGTAGCTGACGGCAAACTCTCCATCGGAGAACTTGGTGATTTGCAACTGTCCCAGCGGACAGCCCAGACTCTGACAGATCTTCTCGGCCAGGTATTGTGTGGCCGTTCCCGAGAAAACCATATACGTACTTTTCTCACTCATTGTTGATGTCTTTATGTATTATCAGTTAATAATTTTATACAGTTTCACGAAGTGCTGCAACAGCGCCTTGTAGTCCAGTTCGTTGTGGATGTCGAAACGGTTCCATAGGTCGCCGGCGATGACTACGCCTCCGAAGCCTAAGTCCTTGGCGTATTTGATGTTATCGAGATTCATTCCACCAAGGGCGAAGACTTTCTTGTCGATGAGTCCCTGTCGCGAGGCTTCTTTCAGTTCTTCGGCCGTGAACGACTGTTTCTCGCTGGCCACGGTCTGCGAGTCGAAGATCGACTGCAGGAACACGTAGTTGGCGTGCTTCTTGGTCTCCTTCAGTTCGCTGATGGCGTGACAGGTGCGCGTGATGTTGCCCTTATAGCCTGAAGGGGCCTCGGTGAAGGCGTCGTCGATATGTATGCCGCGCAGCTTGTACTCGTCTTTCAGGTAGAAGTGGTGATGGACGGTAATCTTGCTCCAGCGGTCTTCTCCCAACAATGTCAGCAAGCGCTCGGAGTACATCGGCGACGAACCGGGCTTGTTCAGGTGAAGATCATCCAGACCTTCGTCGAAAAGGTTGGCCAGAATCTTGTCTTCTTCCACGAAAAACGTGGGTTTGGTCATGACGATAAGTTTCATTTGCGAATGACTTTTCTCTTTATCCAGTGCAAACTTACACAAAATTTTCGATATTCGCTCTTCTTTCGCCAAAAAAATGAATTTCTAGGCCCATCTTTCGGAAAAATGTAGTAATTTTGCACCCGATTTAAAGGTAAAAAGGTATTTAATTAATAAATAAGGTAAGAAGAAAAATGAAAGCATTTGTATTTCCCGGACAGGGAGCACAGTTTGTAGGTATGGGTAAGGATCTTTATGATACGAACCCGCTGGCGAAGGATCTTTTCGAGAAGGCCAACGACATTCTCGGCTATCGCATCACCGACATCATGTTCGAGGGCACCGATGAGGAGCTCAAGCAGACGAAGGTCACTCAGCCTGCCGTTTTCCTCCATAGTGTGATTTCCGCCCTTTGCATGGGTGAGGCCTTCGAGCCAAAGATGACTGCCGGCCACTCGCTGGGTGAGTTCTCTGCGCTGACCGCTGCTGGTGCCCTGAGTTTCGAGGATGGATTGAAGTTGGTTTACGCCCGTGCTATGGCGATGCAGAAGGCCTGCGAGGCTCAGCCCTCCACGATGGCTGCTATCATCGCCCTGCCCGACGAGAAGGTCGAGGAGGTCTGCGCTGAGGTGAGCAAGATGGGTAAGGGCGTCGTCGTTCCTGCCAACTATAACTGCCCTGGTCAGCTGGTGATCTCCGGCAATGTCGAGGCTATCGAGGAGGCCTGCGAGCAGCTGAAGGCCGCTGGTGCTAAGCGTGCACTGGTGCTGAAGGTGGGTGGCGCGTTCCACTCTCCGCTGATGCAGCCTGCCAAGGACGAGCTTCAGGCTGCCATCGAGCAGACGGAGATCAAGACGCCGAAGTGTCCTGTCTATCAGAATGTCGATGGAAAGCCTCATACTGATCCTGCTGAGATCAAGGCTAACCTCATTGCCCAGCTCACGAGTTCCGTCCGTTGGACTCAGAGTGTTCAGAATATGATTGCCGACGGTGCCGACGACTTCACCGAGTGTGGTCCTGGCAAGGCGCTGCAAGGCATGATCTCCAAGATCAACAAAGAGGTCTCTGCTCATGGCATCGAAATTAGTGAATAGTGAATAATGAATAGTGAAAAGTTAATATTCTATCAGGTTTTCACACGACTCTATGGCAACAGGAATACGACTCGTAAGGAGAACGGCACCATAGAGGAGAACGGTTGCGGAAAACTGAACGACTTCACGCCCACGACCCTGAAAAAAATCAGGGACATGGGCGTGAGCCATATCTGGTACACAGGTCTCATCCGTCACGCTACGCAGACGGATTACACCCAGTACGGCATTCCCAGGAATCATCCTGCCATCGTGAAGGGTAGGGCAGGCTCGCCTTACGCCATCACCGACTATTACGATATCGACCCCGATCTGGCTACTGATGTCAATCAGCGCATGCAGGAGTTCGAGGCGCTGGTGGAGCGCACCCACAAGGCCGGCATGAAGGTCATCATCGACTTCGTGCCCAACCACGTGGCCCGTCAGTACCACTCCATCTGTAAGCCCGAAGGCGTGAAGGATCTGGGCGAGGATGACAACCCTCAGAACGGTTTCGACCCTCAGAATAATTTTTACTATTGTCCGGGTCAGCGCTTTACCCCTTACTTCGACCTCTATCACGGTGAGAGCGAGCCTTACCTCGAGGAACCCGCCAAGGCGACGGGCAACGACTGCTTCCACAATGCACCAGGCATGAACGACTGGTATGAGACGGTGAAACTGAACTACGGCGTCGACTACTATGCTGGTCGTGTGGGTCATTTCAGCCCTATCCCCGACACATGGGACAAGATGACCGCTATCCTGCTGTTCTGGGCGTCGAAGGGTGTCGACGGCTTCCGTTGCGATATGGCCGAGATGGTGCCTGCCGCCTTCTGGCAGTGGGCCACCGACAAGGTGAAGTTCCGCTATCCGGAGCTGATCTTCATCGGCGAGGTCTATAATCCTGCAGAATACCGCAACTATCTCGCTGCCGGCTTCGACTACCTCTACGACAAGGTGGGGATGTACGACACCGTTCGCGAGGTGATGCGCGGCAACCAGTCTACCCACGCCATCACCGGCGCCTGGCAGGCTACCGACGATATCCGTCAGCACATGCTCTACTTCCTCGAGAATCACGACGAGCAGCGCGTGGCCAGCAGCTTCTTTGCCGGCGATGCCCGCAGGGGTGTGCCAGGACTCGTGGTCTCGGCCCTGCTGCAGCAGAATCCGCTGATGGTCTACTTCGGTCAGGAGTATGGCGAGCGGGGTATGGACAAGGAGGGCTTCAGCGGCAACGACGGAAGAACCACCATCTTCGACTATTGGAGTGTGGATACCCTGGTGCGTGCGGCCAACCGCCGGCTCACTCAGGAGGAGAAAACCTTGAAGGCCGTCTACGACAAAGTGCTGGGTATCGCCGCCACCGAGAAGGCCGTCGTCGAGGGTGTGTCGTTCGATCTGATGTACGTCAACGGCCACTACCATCATCAGTACGCCTTCCTGCGCAAGGCAGGCTCGGAGCTGCTGTTGATCGTTGCGAATTTTGATGACATTCAGGCCTCTGTCGACATCACCATTCCTGGCCACGCCTTCGACTATCTGAAGATCAAGGAGAAGAACGTCCAGACTACCGACCTGATGACTGGTGCGAAACTGAAGTTGACGCTCAAGCGCGATGCTGCCGTCACTCTGTCCGTACCTCCTCTAGGCGCGGTCGTCCTGAAATGCAAAGCATAAAGACACAGAAGTTAATTCTCAATGTCCTAGAACAGCAGGGTGACGAGGAGGGGGATGGATACCATCGAGACGAGGGTCGTGACAAAGGTGACGGCGGTGATCATGGTGGTGTCCTTCTCGTATTTCAGACAGAGGATGGTGCCGTAGGTGGCAACGGGCATCGCGATGACGAGGGTGTTGATGTTGACCACGAACGGCTCGAAACCGAGAAACCGCATGACGAAATGCACGGCAACGGGCAGTACGGCCAGGCGGAGTAGGGTAGTGACATAGACCGTGGCGTTGCCCAGCATCGAGCGCAGGGAGAGTTGTGACATCGACGAGCCGACGATGAGCAGGGCGGCTGGGACGGTGATGTTGCCCAGCATGGTGAGCGGCTGGCTGATGGCAGCAGGGATGTTGTCGATGCGCAGGGCCACGATGCCCATCGTCAGATAGGCGGCGAGCATGGGGGTGCTATAGAGCACTTTCTTCTCGAAACGCTCCTGGTCGCTGCTGGTACCGGTGATGAGGATGGTGCCGATGGTGAAGACGGCAAAGGTGTTCACCACATTCAGCACGGCAGCGTAGAACACGGCTTCGTGGCCGAAGATGGAGGCTACCACGGGGTAACCCATGAATCCGACATTACCGAAGATGAGTGCGAACCCCACGGCCCCTTGGACCGCACGGTCCCTGACCAGATAGCGGGGCAGCAGGAAGCCGGCGACGGACAGCAGCAGATAGGTGAGGACGCTGATGAGCAACAGGGGCAGGATGTAGCGGCGGTCGGGCAGCTCGCCCGTCATCGCTGAGGAGAGGATCAGGGCAGGACAGGTGATGTTGATGACCAGACGGGACAGCTGGCGGTCGAAATCGCCGCCGAGGTATCCCAACTTGCCCGCTACGAAGCCTACGACCACGAGGGCAAAGAGTGTCAGCATCACTACTATCATCTGCTATAATCTCATTAAATCGTGGCAAAAGTACTCAAAAAACGTGAACTTTCCAAACTAAATCCGTGATATATTTGCATAGTTGTAGGAAAAAGCGTATTTTTGCAGCAACTTATCAGATTCATTACTTAATTATCAACAAAATGAAAAAGGTTTTATTATTGTTTGCTATGGCAGCATTCGTTACAACAGGCTTCGCACAAAAGAAGCTGGTACTTTACTATTCAGAGACTGGTTCAACCAAGACTGTAGCAGAAGAATTGCAGAAACAACTTGGCGCAGACATTGAGAGCATCGAGGCCGTGAAGCCTTATTCTGGCAATTTCCAGGAAACGATGCAGCGTGGACAAAAGGAGATGCAGAGCGGTGAGTGGCCTGCCCTCAAGGCTCTGACAAAGAAAATCACTGACTACGACGTGATCTTCCTCGGTTATCCCATCTGGTTTGGAACCTACGCCAACCCTATCGCAACGCTCGTCAAAGAGAATGACTTCGCGGGTAAGAAGATTGTACCTTTCTGTACCTTCGGCAGCGGTGGTCTGGAACCATCTTCAGACGCCCTTGTGAAAGCACTTCCCAAAGCAAAGGTCGAGAAGGGCTATGGTGTTCGTACTGCCAGAGTGGCATCTGCCGCCAAGGAACTCGACCGTTTCCTGAAGGAGAATGGCTACAAGAAAGGTTCCGTCAAGCCGTTGCCTGAGTATTCTGCTCAGAAGGCTGTCGGCGACAAGGAGCGTAAGATCTTCGATGATGCCTGCTCGAGCTATCAGTTCCCGCTGGGTACACCTGAAACCTTCGGCATGCGTACCACCGACGACAGCATCGACTATGAGTTTAAGGTGAAGAGCCAGGGCTTCGGCGGTGGTGCTCCATCGACTTCTACCATCTATGTGACGATGGGTAAGGAAGAGGGTGCTAAGCCAGAGTTTACTCGCGTGGTGAGATGAAGAAAATGATCCTGTCATTGTTGGCCGTTTGTTATACGCTGACAATGAATGCCCAGACGGCACTGAAAAAGGTATATAACGAGGACATCAACCCCATTGAGCAGATAGACCAGGCTGTAGTGAAAGCCAAGTCTGAAGGAAAGTTTGTCGTCTGTCAGGTGGGTGGCAACTGGTGCCCTTGGTGCCTGAAATTCGCAGACTTCGTCACGAAGGATACTGCGATCAGCAAGGTCATAGAGGATAATTTTGAATATATCCATGTGAATTATAATCCCCGGAAGTCGCAAGGTGAGGAGAAACTTGCACAAGGCAAAGCCCTGATGAAGCGGCTGAATAATGCCGGACGTTTTGGATTCCCTGTGTTTGTAGTTCTCGATGGCGATGGCAAAATCCTCCATATTCAGGATTCGAGTTTCTTGGAGGAAGGCGAGGGATATCATCAGGAGAAAGTGCTTCGTTTCTTCAAGAACTGGACGCCAACGGCTGTGAAGTAGTATTCAACAAGGACAAGATTGGCTACCTCGGTTTCATAATCTTACAATAGGGTCAGTACCGTCCCCATTGTGAGATATACCTTATAAAAAAGGCCAACATATACCGTGCCTCAAATCCTTTGTACATCAAGGTCTCAGACGGCTTAAGGTATATGTTAGCATAAAAACGCATAAACCACAAATTCGTTAGCATCAGTATTACAACTTGCCTCAGTATGCCTACGGGAGTACTATAGTGCGCCGGAAAAGCGGAAAAAGTAATAATTAGGAAAAAGATTTCGCAAAAAGATTTGGAATAATCAGGAAAAGTGCTTATTTTTGCACCGTGAAAGGAGAAGCCAAGTAGAGCCACGATGTGCGGAACGGTGGCATGGCTGGAGGGTAAACCTACAGAGATGATGAGCAATTCGACCTTGCCGCGTGGTTTCCTTCACTCAAATACAGAGCTGGTCACGTGACCAGCTTTTTGCGTATCTAAAAGAAGGGATGTAGCCTTACGGTTGTTCAGACGTCATCTTTAGGGGAAAGGAACGTAGGAAACAGGGGAAAAGTGCCGGGGGAACAAGGAGAAAACCCGTACCTTTCGAGTCAGCAGCGGGCGTGTCTTATATCAGCAGCGCCCGCTGCTGATATAAGCGGCGGGCGGGGATTTTATCGACAGCGTTCGCTGCGTACCAAATTTGTACGGGACTCACTCTGCTTCTATACAGAGGGACTTGTATTCAGAAGCATGTAGTGCCACGTGCGGCCTTCCATATAGCGGCGCAGACGCGGATGCTCCCCTTGGCAGAGACTGTCGAGATAACGCTGGGCCGACTTGCTCTTCAGTCCGCTGAATATCTGGAAGGTCTTGATGGTGATGTACCCATGACATACGCTCTTCCGCAGGGCCTCGTCCATCGCCTTCTCATCGTACATCTGGCTATTACCCACACGGCACTTCCTCCGACGGAAACCGTGACGGCCACAGTCGGCATCCTTCACGAACTGCTTGGAGGGGATGAACTCAATACCACCGTATATCACATCGCGGCCCGTCACCTTTTCCGGATCGGTATGCTCGCCCAACAGTTTTATCTTTGGGGCAAATGAGCCGAAGGGCGTTTCCACACGCTGGCCCTGACTGAGCCACATGGTGGCAATCTCCTCCAACAGGTAGAAGAAACGCTTCATCTCGCCCTTGCTGGTATGGCGGTATTTGTTACAGAAGTCATCGATATCATCAAGGGTGTATTTGTGATCTACAACAGGTTGTGCATAGAGCAATGGCTTGCCGTCCTCACCCTTCGTGGGGCGCGGCTGCAGTTCAAAAAGTACTCCGTCTGTTTTACGTGGCATAATGGTTTCGTTCAAATTAGTAAGAAAAAGAGTCCAACGATGTTACTCATTGAACTCCTGCGAGCGGAAGGTGAGGGATTCAAACCCCCGATACCCGAAAGGGGTATACCGGATTTCGAGTCCAGCGCGATCGATCACTCTGCCAACCTTCCAATATGTCAATGCATCACAGCCCTCGTTTGGACTTTTGCGGATGCAAAGGTAACAACTTTTTCCGATTCCACCAAATTTATAAGGGTAAAAGTTGCCTTATCGGCGACTTTTATTCGAAAGAAAGTTTATTGAGACGGCTTTTTAGTTGCTCGGCCTCGGATTTGCGGATGCTTAATCTGATCTCGCAGGTGTTGTCATAGGTCTGCGAGACGATGCGGGGCTGCATCTCCTTGACGATGCGCATCACATCGTTCATCATGGGGTAGGCGAAGGTGTAGGTGATGATTTCCTCCACCTGCCGCGTTTCGACCTCTGAATGGGCGATGGCATCGGCTGCTGCCTCGCGATAGGCAACGATGAGTCCGCTGGTGCCGAGATTCACGCCGCCGTAATAGCGCACCACGACGATGAGGATATCCGTGAGTTCGTTGGAGTTGATCTGTCCGAGGATAGGTTTGCCGGCGGTGCTGGAGGGCTCGCCATCATCGTTGGCGCGGAACTCCGTGCGCTCAGGCCCAAGCATATAGGCGTAGCAGACGTGACGGGCATCGTAGTATTTCTTGCGATAGCCAGCCAGCAGATCCTTGATCTCGTCGACGGTAGACACATGATGAGCGAAGGCGAGGAACTTGCTACGCTTATCGGTGTAGTAGCCCTCGCCTCCGGTCTTGAGTGTGCGATATTCGTCGGTCATAATTATGGTTGCTGTGGCACAGCAACAAACACAACTAATTGTTGTACTCCTGCCAGGACTTGATCTTCACATCGTCGAGATTCATGGCGGTGAAGGCCTCGATGAAGGCCTTGGCCAGACGGACATTCGTCATCAGAGGAATGTTGTGGTCGATGGCACCACGACGGATCTTGTAACCGTTGGTGAGCTCACGAGAGGTGTGGTTCTTAGGCACGTTGATGACGAGACCAACCTTGTGCTGAGAGATGAGATCCATCACATTCATTGAACATTGACCATTGACCATTGAACATTCTTCATCAGGCCAGGCCACGCTGATGGCCTTCACACCGTTGTCGTTGAAGAACTTGGCTGTTCCGCTAGTAGCGTAGATGGTATAACCCTTCTTGGCCAGCTGCTGAGCAGGCTCGAGCAGACTTACCTTGCCCTTGGCACCACCAGAGGAGATTAGCACGGCATCCTTAGGAATAGAGTAGCCGGTAGCGATCAGCGAGTTGAGCATGGCCTCGTTGAGGTCGTCGCCCAGACAGCCTACCTCACCCGTAGAGCTCATGTCGACACCAAGTACGGGATCGGCGTTCTGCAGACGGGCGAACGAGAACTGGCTGGCCTTCACACCGATGCGGTCGATGTCGAACTCGCTCTTCTCAGGCTTCTGATATGGCGCGTCGAGCATGATCTTCGTAGCCGTCTCGATGAAGTTGCGCTTCAGGATCTTCGATACGAAGGGGAACGAACGAGAGGCGCGGAGGTTACACTCGATAACCTTCACCTCGCGGTTCTTGGCCAGGAACTGGATATTGAACGGACCGCTGATGTTCAGCTCGGCTGCAATCTTGCGGGCGATCTTCTTAATCTGACGGATGGTGGAGAAGTAGATGTTCTGAGCAGGGAACACCATCGTGGCATCACCAGAGTGAACACCGGCATACTCCACGTGCTCGGAGATGGCGTACTCGATCACCTCGCCCTTGTCGGCTACGGCGTCGAACTCAATCTCCTTCGTCTCAGTCATGAACTTCGATACCACTACGGGGAACTCCTTCGACACCTCGGTAGCCATGTTCAGGAAGCGATGCAGCTCCTCCTCGTCATAGCAGACGTTCATCGCAGCACCCGAGAGCACATAAGAAGGACGCACGAGGACGGGATAGCCTACCTTGGCCACAAACTCCTTCACATCGTCGAACGAGGTGAGGGCCTGCCATGCGGGCTGGTCGATACCCAGTTTGTCGAGCATAGCCGAGAACTTGTCGCGGTTCTCTGCACGGTCAATATTCACCGGCGATGTGCCCAGCACGGGAACACCCTGGCGATAAAGTTTCATGGCGAGGTTGTTAGGAATCTGACCACCCACGGAAACGATGACACCACGAGGCTGCTCGAGGTCGATGACGTCGAGTACACGCTCCAGCGAGAGCTCGTCGAAATACAGACGGTCGCACATGTCGTAGTCAGTAGACACGGTCTCGGGGTTGTAGTTGATCATGATGGACTTATAACCCAACTTGCGGGCGGTGTTGATGGCATTTACGGAACACCAGTCGAACTCTACGGAAGAACCGATACGGTAAGCACCTGAACCTAAGACGACTACAGACTTCTCATGAGAGTAGTAGTTGATATCGTGTGCAGCGGCATATTTCTCATTCGTAGGATCGCCGAAGGCGGGTGTATGCGTGTAGGTGAAGTAGAGGTAGTTGGTGAGCTCAGGATGCTCAGAGGCTACCGTCGGGATGCGCTTCACACTCGGCACGATACCCTTCTGCTTACGATATTTGCGCACCTCAAGATTCTCCTTCTCCATATTCGTGGACTTCGACTTCATCACGAAACGGGCGATCTGGAAGTCAGAGAAGCCACAACGCTTCACCTCCAGCAGCAGGGCATCGGGAAGTTCCTCGAGCTTGTTGTATTTCAGCAACTCGTGCTTCAGGTCGACGATATGCTTCAGACGCTCCAGGAACCAGACATCGATCTTCGTGAGCTCTTCGATGCGCTCGATGGTGTAACCCTCTTCGAGCGCCTGAGCGATGGCGAAGATACGCAGGTCGGTGGGGTTGGCAAGTTCCTCGTCGAGGTTGTCGAACTTCGTGTGGTCGTTGCCCACGAAGCCGTGCATGCCCTGACCGATCATTCGCAGACCCTTCTGTATCATCTCCTCGAACGAGCGGCCGATACTCATAATCTCGCCGACGGACTTCATCGACGAACCGATCTGACGGCTGACACCGGCGAACTTCGTGAGGTCCCAACGGGGGATCTTACAGATCATATAGTCGAGGCTCGGAGCGACGTATGCACTAGAAGTGGTGCCCATCTCACCGATCTGGTCGAGGGTGTAGCCGAGAGCGATCTTGGCAGCGACGAAGGCGAGGGGATAACCGGTGGCCTTTGAAGCAAGGGCTGAAGAACGCGACAGACGGGCGTTGATCTCGATGATACGGTAGTCGTTGGTCTCAGCGTTGAAAGCAAACTGAATGTTACACTCACCGACGATACCGAGGTGCTTAACACACTTGATGGTGATCTCCTGCAGCATCTTCACCTGCTCTTCCTTGAGCGAACAGGTAGGAGCCACAACGATAGACTCACCAGTATGGATGCCGAGAGGATCGAAGTTCTCCATTGAGGCTACCGTGAAGCAACGGTCGTTGGCATCGCGGATGCACTCGAACTCGATCTCCTTCCAACCCTTCAGACTCTCTTCGACCAGAATCTGGGGAGCGAAGGTGAAGGCTGACTCAGCCAGTTCGATGAACTTCTTCTCATCGGGACAGATGCCAGAGCCGAGACCACCTAGGGCGTAAGCCGAACGGATCATGATGGGGAAACCGATCTCGTGGGCGGCCTTCAGGGCGTCTTCCATCGACTCTACGGCGTGAGAGACGGGAACCTTCAGGTCGACCTCGCCCAACTTCTTCACAAAGAGGTCGCGGTCCTCGGTATTCATGATGGCCTCTACGCTGGTGCCCAGCACTTCAACGCCGTACTCCTTCAGCGTGCCGTTCAGATAGAGCTCGGTACCGCAGTTCAGCGCGGTCTGTCCACCGAAGGCCAGCAGAATGCCGTCGGGTCGCTCTTTCTTGATGATTTCGGTCACAAAGTGGGTATTTACGGGTTGGAAATACACCGTGTCGGCAATACCTTCCGACGTCTGGATGGTCGCGATGTTGGGGTTGACGAGTACACTCTTGATGCCTTCCTCGCGAAGTGCCTTCAATGCCTGAGAGCCGGAGTAGTCAAACTCACCGGCTTGTCCGATTTTCAAGGCGCCCGAGCCAAGAACAAGCACCTTCTTCAGTTCTTTTTTCATATTAATTGGGTTGATTTTTGAGAATTCCTATAAATCGCCTGCAAAGGTACAAAGAAATCTGGAATCTACCAAATCAATTGGAATTTTTTGCTCGCCGAGAATCAGAGTTCCCTTTCCGCCATGACTCTCGATGAGGATTTCCTTACGGTTCATCTCGATGTGTATCGGACCGAAAGGTGTTGGTACGTCGCCACTTATCCACTCGAGACCACCCAGAGAGGGACGGATCTCGTATTCCTCGTAGCCAGGTTTGGTGGGACGCACGCCGAGGAAGTATTTGCCTAACAGATAGAGCGGGCTGGCTCCCCAGGCATGACAGAGCGACTTGCCGTAAGGACGACCGTACATGGCGAGGTGCTCGGTGCCTTTCTCCGAAGGGACGTATTTCTCCCAGAACGTCGTGGCTCCCTCGCGAAGCATGCCGCCCCAGTAGGACTTGATCTCTTGGAGAACCTCCTTATGGTGGCCCATCGTACAAAGGGCTTCGAGTTCGTAGAAACGCATATAGGGTGTGGTGATGGCAGGGATGTCGGGGTTTAGCATGACACTCTTCATGATCTCGCGGCGTTCCTCCTCATAGGCGAGGCCGTAGAGGATGGCGAACATGTTGGGAAACTTGGTGATCTGACGATTCATCTGGCCGTCCTCGATGGCGTGGTAGTACGCCTTCTGCTCGTAGCTCCAGAAGGTCTGCTTGATCTTGTTACGCAGTTCCTCGGCTTTGACGCGATAGGTGCTCTTGTTGATGCCCAGGAGTTTGGCACATAGCGCCATCGTCTCCATCGCTTTCATCAGGAGAATCTGTTCGAAACAGAGTGTGCCGCGTTTGTGCATGGGGAAGTCTACCCAGTCGACGAAGATCCAGTCGTCGGGTTGGCCCTCGGCCATGCCATTGTCGTTAAGACGTCCCTCGACGTAGTTCATCAGCGTCACCATACGGGGCCACATCTCGCGGACAAAGTCCACATCGCCTGAATACTGGTAGTAGTCGAGGATGGATTTGAACCAGTAGAAGGTGTAGTCCATGATGGTGTTGACGTGCGCCGTCACAGGATCCTTGCCTCGCAGCTGCCGGATGGTGCGCTTCACGCATTCGGTATCGAAACGCAGGTAGTAGTTCATCAGATAGCTTTGGATGGCGTCGCCGCTCCAGGTCCATCGGTCGCGTTTGATGCCGTCCATGAAAAACTCCCGCGTGGTGAGGTCCAAGGTGTAGGCGGAGACCTCCCATATCTTATTCAGTTCTTCGTCAGAACAACGGAAGGAACCACTTCGCTTCGGGTCATATGGTGCATATTCATAATCCATGAGCACCTCGTCGTAGCTGCTGTCTTCGTCTTTCTCAATGTAGACATAACGGAAGGCCTTGCTGCCCAGCGTCTCACCTTCGTGGAGGAGGTCGAGGGTCTCGCAATGTGCTTTGTCGAGGGCCTCTTCTTCGCTCTCGCCATAGAAGATATGAACGGCGCCTTTGAGACCTTTTACTTTCAGATAACCGAATGTCTCACGACCGAAGTCGTAGAGGGTTCCGTTTGTTGTTGTAGCACGACTACAAACTGGACGTTGTTCCTTGCGTGCTAACTGATAGGCGGAGGGTGGGGTATCAATACTGTTGAAGTTCCAGGAGGCAGCAGGGACGTAGATGCCAGAGCCATGAGCCACGCCGTTCTCATCGATCCAGAGCTTATCTTCATAGGTGACGAGCCAGGTGCTGTCGGTCTTGATGGTCTTGCCATCAATAAAGAGGGCTGGGGGAGTGGCTTGATTCCAGACTTTCAGATTCAGTTTGTGACGGCCTTTCGGAACGGTTAGGGTCTTATAGCTGTTGTTCAATCCCCACTTGACCTCTCCTGACTCAGGGGAGGAGAGTTTTCCGTCGAGGGCGAGATTGAACTGTCCCTCGCAGGCGATGGTGACGGTTTCTTCTTCTGTAAGCTCAAAACTCTTCGAGAACTCCACCGTGACAAAATGCGAGTCCTGTTTCCAGAATGGCGGGAACATCGCCCCGCGTTCGGTGCGCCGGTTGTTGAAGATATTTCCCAGCCAGATCTCAAAATCTCCAGGATACCAGATCCAGGTGGGGAGTGAAGAGTGAAGAGTGAAGAGTGAAGAATTTGCTGCCGCCATAGATAATACGATTTACTGCTGAATACCAGCTTTGTTCTTGATGTCGTTACTGACCTGTGGGCCGTTGTTCTCCCAGACGTTTCCCGGACCGTTGGCATTCTGGAGGTATTTCTCTGAGGGTGTCCAGTTATCGCGGACGGTGATGTTCGAGGAGCCCTCGTCGGTATACAGATAGAACCAATGGTTGGGATCGTGTACATAACTGGGTTTCGCGATGTCGCGAACGACGTTCTCGCTGATTATAGTGCCAGGTTGGTTGCCGAGGGTGTAGATGCCGGCGCAGTCGTACATGTGTTGGGCGTAATTATAGATGAGATTCGCATGGACCTTATTGTCCTTCATACATACCGAATCGCGATTCCAGCCCCAACCCAAGGATATGCCCGTATAGGAGACATCGTGGATGGTGTTGTGTTCGATGGTGATGCCGCTGACGTAGCCTGCTGCAATGGCCACGCAGCCCCAGTCGTCGTTGGCGATGTCGCAGAACTCCGACTGTTCAATAGTCAGCCCGTTGCATACTTCTCTCGAGTCTGCTGGTTGGTAGGGCAGATGAGTCTCTAAACCTTCAGGCGAGAAACTCCCGACCACCAGGCCGTTCATGGCGATATCATTAAATCTGCAGTTGCTCACCTTTCCGCCTTTGCAGCCGATGACATAGTCGAGCCCGGAGCCTCCGAGGTGTTCAAAGCGACAGTTGTCGAAATTGACGTTCTCGGCGTAGCGTAGCTCTACGGCGGCGTCTGCTCGGCCGAGCCAGCCCTG
>Ga0247610_10000866_pt1 | contig 40192 bp, 36 predicted proteins | sample 174DNAGHGhighgp2_FD_193483 | JGI IMG/M metagenome (GOLD analysis project Ga0247610, IMG submission 193483) | Sheep rumen microbial communities from Palmerston North, Manawatu-Wanganui, New Zealand - 1742 DNA GHGhigh gp2 | ecosystem: Host-associated > Mammals > Digestive system > Stomach > Rumen...
TTTGTGATGCTTGCTGCTTTCTCCCTCGCCTCTTGCAGCAGCGATGATGACAACGATGTCTACGAAGCAGCACAACTTAGTGGCACATGGCAAAAGGTGTATGACGAAGGTGTGGCCGATGCTGGCACGGTACAGTACACATTCCATCCACAGTCTGCCAATAACGGTACCGTTGATATATTCACCTCCGACTGGGCAGCAGGCGACACCACCGTTTATCGTATCTACACCGTTAGCGACGCAGGGCGCCTGCATATTTCTCCCAAGCCCGATGACACCTCAGTTACCCTCACCGTGGATTGCGACATCCGCCGTCTCACCAGCACGCAGATGATTTGGAACAAGCCTGGTACTAATGAGGAAATATCAAGGTTCAAGAAAGTGATGTGAAAAATGAAACCGACAAAAGCATTAATCCTTTTCCTTGCTCCACTCGCTCTTGCTGCGTGCAGTAGCGACCCAGAATGGGCAGACCCAGAGGCACACGAAAAGACTATGGAGCTACAGGAGAGATACGCGCCGCTGCTTGTTGGCACATGGCACGTTGAGCGTATCGGCGAGAAGCAGCGCTACTTTGAGAAACTGACCTTTAGTGACAGCCGTAATGACATCGTAGGCAGTAGAGGCACGTTTTCTGGTTTGCGCAAATGGCAGACCCGTCAACTCGTCACCATCAACGGTGAGGAGCGTTACACCGACTGGCAGGATGTGGAGGGCGAGAATGGCACGTTCACGGGCACATGGCAACTGGTATGGGAAAGGAATAGCAGCGAGGGCGACGGAAGGAACATCCTCAGTCTTTCGGCCAGCTTCGATGACGAAACAACATTATCACAACTCTACTATAATGCCTATTCGCTATACGCCACACTCTATGGTCTCACCGATACAACCCTTTGTTTTAGCGGCGGATTCGTCCACAACGGCGAAAACGACGACACCGTCTTCACTCGCGGCGATGCAGAGCCGAGTTTCTGATATAGCTTTGTACACAATGAAACAAGCAAAACTTCTCTTCCTCCTGATTGCCGCCCTCGCATTCGCCTCTTGTCGCCCAACGGCACGGCAGACGGTGGCAGATGTGGCACAGCCGACGGATAGCACCGAGGCCGTGACCAGTGCAGACACCCTGCGCCTAGTCATCGCCGACAAAAGCCTCTCGCAAACCGACTCCCTCATACGGTGGACACTGAAACTTCCATTGGACTCTATTGTCGTGGAAATGATAAATAATACGGATAGCCCTTTTATGACAGGCGAGGCATACACCATTGAGCAACGGATAAACGACGAATGGACGGTACTACCCATCAAGCCAAGGAAAGACGGAACCGTTTATGCCTTTAACGATATTGGCTACGAACTTGCCCCACACAGTACCCGCCTGTTCACCATTCACGTTGAGCCGGATAAATACGACTTCGAGCGAGGACAGGAATACCGCATCGCTAAAGAGTTTTTCAAGTTAGGGCAGAATAATCCTAAAAGCGTCTATTGCTATTTTACAATTGAATGAACACCTCGTTCGCTAATGAAACAAGGTGAGAGTCAAACGCCAAGAGCATTATCAGAACAAATCTGTTTGCCTATCATTTTGCAAACTAACACAATTCAATTCAGTATAAATGGGGCGATAGCTCGTTAAATAATGTTATCACGCCAAAAACACGCCAAAAATTTCGTGAACGCCAAAAAGAAAAGGTGGCCGATTACTCGACCACCATGCTTTACAACGTACTGACTGTCAGGAACTTATTGCCAGCTTGTTTTAAGCGGTTGCAGAGCCAACTCCTGCGATTGACAACCTTGCATTGTCGGGATGAGGCGACTCGAACGCCCGACCCCTACGTCCCGAACGTAGTGCGCTACCAACTGCGCTACATCCCGATTTTCAGAAATCGGGTGCAAAGGTACGCAGTTTTTTTGAAATACGTGCAGAAATCGGGATTTTTTTTCATTTTATTTATGCTCACGATAGTATTTCCGGAACACGTCGTACTCGTCGCACTTGCGGATATATTCCTCCTGCGGCTGGTCGCCCGTCTCGTCGTAAAGCGCCTGGAAAGCAAGGAACTGAGGCGCGTTGCGATGGTAAATCTGTGTGGATTCACCAGCCTCCCATTCCCATTCCATCCAATGCTTTACGCCCTTCACATCGTTGTAGAGCTCGCGATAGCCGAGGGCGAAGAGAGCCTTGCGCTTCAGTGACTGGTCGGAGCTGGCAGCTGCCTTCTGGAGCATCTTGACAGCCTTCTGCCCAAGATCGACCTCATGGACACGCACCGTATCCATACAACTCTTAAAATCGCGCAACAGCCACCAGCAATCGCCATGAATACTGGCCTGCGCATAACGCACAGCCAGGTTGTAGCAACGCTGTTCGAGTGCCTTGCCGTTGAGCATACTGAGCGAGTTCTCCATCATCTGCATCTCCTTACAGAAGTCGAGCTTGCGATGTTTCCACCACTTGTGCTCACGCTCCCACGCTTTGCTCTCATCGAGCCATTGGCGCTGGATCCAGGGCTCCACATCCCATTGGCGCACCAACGAATAATAGAGGTATCCATGACTCCTATTATTATTGTAAAAACTGATGGGCACGGTGTTGAGCCAGGCAATGGCCTTGTCCCACTGGCAGAGGCGCATGTACTTGGTGCCGATGAGATCGCTCATAGCGGTGTCGTTCTCGTGGATGTTGGCCTTGAGGAACTTGTCGAGCTTGTTGTTGGTAAGCGAGTTGGTGTAATACAGGTATTTCTCCGTATCAGCGACATTGAGGGTATCGAGGTCGAAGCCGGAACCAGCGCTGTGCAGGGCACGGGCGATAGCCGTCAAGCGCACGGGGTTAGAACGGTAGTGAGGCACCAGCACATAATTGGTGAGACGGGTTTCGACATTGTCGAAGAAGCCATCGTCCGTCGTTTCCTTCTGCTTTTGGCGAAGCCAGGTGAGCTCGTCAGCAAGATAATCATCGAAAGCCTGGCTGGGCTTGGCCTGAGAGGCAGTGATATAGAGCATCAGCACGTGGGCATTGTCCTTCATACGGGCTGTGCCGTCGAGCTTCGTGGCTGCGAGGATATCATCTACGGCTTCCTTCTTCTTGCCACTAAGGAACTCGAGCCATGCCTTGGCCATCTTCCACATGATGGGGCAATCGGTCTTGCCTTCCTTGACGACCATCTCGCAGAACTGTTGCATCTGCCATGACTCCTGGGCATTGATATCGCGCACGAACATCTTGCCTGTGGCAAAGCCATCACCACCGTTATCGACATATTCCTGGGCATTGTTCACGAAGTCGGTGAGCAGCCAAGGCAGCGCCTTCGAAGTGGGGTTCTTCAGGTAGTGCTGACGAATAGCCTGATAGGAGCGCTTCAGATAAAACATCGTCATAAGACTCTCGTAGTCGTTCATCTCTGCAAAGAGTTCTCCTGCCTCAGCTTCACGACCTGTCTTATAAAGGGCGCCAGCGTAGATGTTATGCATCATGTCCTTATAGACGGTCTCGATATACTGGCTGGCGGTCTGCTCCCAGAAGGTGATGTTTTCCTGATGCTGTCCGAGCATCATGTTACAACGCATGAAGAGCAGTCCGTGCTGTGAGCGCAACTTCGAATTAAGTTTGCTCTGGGCGTAGGTACGGATGGCCTTCAGGTCGCGCTGCTGGGCGGCAATCTCCTCCTTCGAGGGATAGCCCCACTCATACTGCTTGTCGCGCTCCACGCCGACACACTTCAGGTACTTCTGAAGGTTCTCGACGTAGCTCACCATGAGGGCGTCGCCCTTCTGACGGGCAGCCTTCAGCACATCGTCGTCATGGAAGCTCCACCACTCGTCGGTGCTGGTGTCGCCAATGTACGCTTTCCAGTTGTCATTGCATGTTTTCTCTACACGCGACTTGAAACTCGTTGCAAAATAGGGGCTGAACAAGTAGTAATTGTCGGTGCCCCATCCGCCACAGGCAAGTGCCGGCATGACAAATGCCGACAACAGGCTAATGATGATAAATTTCTTCATAGGTTTCTGGTTTATATCTATCGATGTTATCTTTGTCGAGATGATAGGTGATAATCAAGCGGCTCAGGTCACTGCGTTCCTTTTCCATGGCCTGCTTCACTTTGAGGATTTCGTCAGCCTCAACCGTATATTCATACCTGACGCTATAGACCATGCGAAGCCAACGGAACACGGGATAAGCCGTCGCTAAGGGTAAAGGATAGCTGTCGAGTCGTTTCAGATAGGGGGCGACATCGCGATAGTCGAGGATGGGGTTGCGTTCCTGTGACTTACGGGGATCGCCAGTATTATAGACCATCAGTGCGCCATAATCAACGGGGGGAACAGGCATCGAGAGCTGGTGCAGACGGATGGTCGTAGAGAGCATCTCTCCCCAGATCTTTCGGACTTCCTCAAGAAAATCGTAATAGCGCTTGCGGCTCCTGGAGGTGTAGTCGCAGTCGATCTGTATCTCATGGACGTTAGGAATATCATTGGTCTCGTTCATCTGCCGGATGCGCTTCACGATTCTCTCCGCCAGTCCTTCGTGCGTCTGGTGCATGCAGTCCTCAGTGATATAGACGGTGGGGATGATCTCGATGCTGTCAGGCAGGGTGTCGCTGAAAGAAATGGTGGCATTGGGTTTCGGCTCACCGTCATCGCTCATCACCACGTCAAAATAGCGACAGTACACCTTATTAATATTATAGTGTGCCAAAAAAGCCTTCTCCGTAGAATCGAGTCTGAGGTCCGTGCGCCAATAGTAGACGGCATTGCCGCTCTCGAGGACTTTTCGAGAGGACTGCTTCTGGCAGGCTGTCATCGCCAGCAGCAGGAGCATCATGATCAGCAAGGGCCTGGTTTTCATCGGCGTGTTCTAAATAATCAGAGCAAATCTGGCAATTGATAGAGCTTCGTGCTGTTAGAGCCTTTAATGAGGATGTATTGTCCTGTGGGTTGCTCAGCAGCGATGGCGGCTTTCACAGCTTCGACATCCTTGAACTTCGGATAGTCGCACTGAATGGCTTCGAATTCCTCGCCCACCAGCCAAACTGTCTTGATATCTGAGGTCTGCAGGTAGTCGACAATGCGCTGGTGCTCCTCTTGTGACACCTCGCCGAGTTCGCGCATAGCACCCAGAATGACCATCTTGTTGTCTGCCTGCATGAGTTTGAAGTTCTCCAAAGCGGCCATCATCGACGAGGGGTTGGCATTATAAGCATCCACAATCAGGTGGTTCTTCTCCGTAACGGTCATCTGACTGCGGTTGTTCGAGGGGACATAGTTCTCAAGGGCTGCACAAATCTGCTTACGGTCCACCCCGAAGTTAATACCCACAGCGATGGCGGCCAGCAAATTGTCGATGTTATAGGCGCCAATGAGATGCGTCTGTACCTTGTGCCACTTGGTGCTGCGCCCCTCTTCCTCGAGTGTCATCAGTGGCTCGCGCCAACGGAACTTCAGAAACGGATTGCATTCTATCACCTCGCCTGAGATGCAACTGTATTGATTCTCAGGATCTGTGGAATAAGGCGTAAGCCAGATGTCTTCATCATCGCTGATCTGGTCCATGAGGTGTTCATTGTCGGCATTGATGAAGATAAGGCCATCCTGACGGGTACGGAGAAAATCATAGAGTTCGCACTTGGTCTTGATGACACCCTCGAACGAACCAAAGCCCTGCAGATGGGCGCGCCCCACGTTGGTTATCAGGCCACAGGTAGGCTCAGCCGTCTCAACAAGCGTCTTGATGTCGCCTGGATGACTGGCACCCATTTCGATGACGGCAATCTCATGCGCCTTCGTCAGACGGAAGAGCGTCTTGGGCACTCCCACGTCATTATTGAAATTACCCTGTGTGTAAAGCACCTTATATTTTTGTGAGAGCACTGCCGCCACCAGTTCCTTCGTCGTGGTCTTGCCGTTTGTACCGGTGATACCGATCACAGGGATATCAAACTGGCGTCGATGCTCACGTGCCAGATCCTTGAAGGTCTGGAGGCAATTCTCGACAAGAATCAGCCTGTCATCTCCATCGGGGATAACAGACGCATCATCGACAATTGCATAAGAACACCCCTTTTCGAGGGCCTGCACGGCAAACTTGTTACCATCAAACGACTCGCCTTTCAGTGCGAGGAAGATACTCCCCTGAGGACAGTCACGGCTGTCGGTCGTGATACAAGGATGCTGTTGGTAAAGTTTATAAAGCGCTTTAATTTCCATGATAATTTGCAATTTTGGTGCAAAGATACAAAAAAAATGATAAATGATAAATGATAAATGATAATTATTTCGTAACTTTGTGGGCGAAATATGAACTATACGCTCAATGTTCATGGCCAACTGCTGGATTTGAGCAGGCCTTTGGTGATGGGTATCCTCAATGCGACGCCCGATTCTTTCTTTGCTGACAGTCGTCGGCAGACGGAAGAAGAGATTGCTGCGTGCAGTCGGAAGATGCTGGCTGAAGGAGCTGCCATCATCGATGTGGGCGGCTGCTCCACACGTCCTGGTGGCGAGGTGGCCACTGAAGCTGAGGAAATGAAGCGCCTGCGCACAGCCCTCACCGTGATAAGAAGTGAACTGCCGGCTGCCGTCCTCTCTATCGACACCTTCCGTCCTGACGTGGCCCGTATGGCAGTAGAGGAGTTCGGTGCCGACATCATCAACGATGTGAGCGGTGGTACACCTGAGATGTTCCGAATGGTGACACGACTGCACATACCTTATATTCTGATGTCGCTGCAACCCACGATCAGGGAGATGCTTCTGTCGTTTGCAGAGAAAGTGCAGCAACTGCGCGACATGGGGGCAAACGACATCATCCTCGACCCCGGTTTCGGCTTCGGAAAGACATTGGAACAGAACTACGAGGTTATGAACGAGTTGGAAAAGCTGTTGGTAATGGAACTGCCACTGTTGGTTGGCGTCTCGAGGAAGTCGATGATCTATCGCTCTTTCGACTGTACGCCCCAAGAGGCACTCAATGGTACGACAGCGCTCAACACCATCGCTCTGATGAAGGGTGCCAGCATCCTCCGTGTCCACGATGTGAAAGAAGCGATGGAATGCGTAAAAATCGTCGGGCAATTAAATGGTTAAATAGTAAATAGACAAATAGTAAATAGATAAGGTGCTACTCGAATTTGGAATAAAAGATATCATCGACATCGTTCTGGTCGCCCTGATGTTGTACTACATCTACCGACTGATGCGCGAGTCACGTTCTGCCAACGCCTTTAAAGGCATCATGGTGTTCATCGTCGTATGGCTCTTTGTATCCCAGGTTCTTGAAATGCGACTGTTGGGCACCATCCTCGACAAGTTGGTGGGCGTGGGCTTGCTGGCCCTCATCGTCATCTTCCAGGAGGAAATCCGTAAGTTCCTCTTCAATCTTGGCGGTCACCAGCGCATGCAGGCCCTGAAGCGCTTCTTCACCTCGTCGAAGCAGAAAGACAAGGAAAGCAAGGAAGTGAAACAGATGATTATGCCCCTGGTGATGGCCTCTATCAATATGAGCCGCCAGAAGGTCGGCGCACTGATGGTCTTTGAACGGAGTGCCACACTCGATGATATCGTCGCTACGGGCGACAAAATCGATGCCAACATCAACCAGCGGCTCATTGAGAATATCTTCTTCAAGAATTCCCCTCTTCACGATGGTGCCATGATCATCTCTGATAAGCGCATCAAGGCTGCAGGTTGTATCCTGCCTGTGAGCCACGACCTGAGTATTCCCAAGGAACTGGGCTTGCGTCACCGTGCTGCGATGGGTATCTCTGAGGAGACAGATGCTGTGGCCATTGTGGTATCCGAAGAGACGGGCAGCATCTCCGTCGCCGTCAAGGGGCGATTCCGTCTGCGCTTGTCGGCAGAGGAACTGGAAAGTATTCTGACAGCAGAACTATCATAAAAATTGTTTTACATCATAAAAAAAACAGACTATGGATTTATTAAGTCAAATTGTTGCGCGTGCTAAGAGTAACAAGCAGCGCATTGTGCTCCCTGAAGCAGAAGAGGAGCGTACACTCTGTGCAGCCGATAAGGCTTTGGCTGACGATATCGCAGACATTGTCCTGATTGGCAACCCCGCCAAGGTTGAGGCACTGGCTAAGGAAAAGGGCCTCACAAACATTGGCAAGGCTACCCTGATCGACCCCGAGAACTATGACAAGAGCGAGGAACTGGCTGAGAAACTGGCCGAAATCCGCAAGTCGAAGGGGATGACCATCGAGGAAGCCCGCAAACTGATTAAGAATCCCCTGTATCTGGGATGTATGATTATCAAGACTGAGGGTGCAGACGGCCAGATCTCTGGTGCCCTCTCTACCACTGGCGACACCCTGCGTCCTGCCCTGCAGATCATCAAATGTCAGCCTGGCATCACCTGCGTGAGCGGTGGTCTGCTGCTCATTTCGAAGCAGAAGCAGTATGGTGAGGATGGCGTGCTCGTCGTAGCTGACGTCGCTGTAACACCTATGCCCGATGCCAATCAGCTGGCTCAGATTGCAGTCTGCACCGCTCAGATGGCGAAGGCTGTGGCTGGTTTCGAGGATCCTCGCGTGGCCATGTTGAGCTTCTCGACAAAGGGCTCTGCCAAGCACGAGGTTTGCGACAAGGTCATCGAAGCCACCCGTCTGGCTAAGGAGATGGCACCTGACCTGAAGATCGATGGTGAGCTGCAAGCAGATGCTGCCCTTGTTCCCAGCGTAGGTGCCAAGAAGGCGCCTGGTTCTGATATCGCCGGTAAGGCCAATGTGCTCGTGTTCCCCAACCTCGAAGTGGGTAACATCGGTTATAAGATGGTACAGCGCTTAGGCGATGCCATCGCCATTGGTCCTGTGCTTCAGGGTATTGCCCGTCCGGTGAACGACCTCTCTCGTGGCTGCTCTGTCGATGACATCTATTACATGATTGCCATCACCGCCTGCCAGGCTATGGACGCAAAGAAGTGAATAGTGAAAAGTGAAAAGTGAACAGTTATGAAGATATTAGTATTGAATTGCGGTTCGTCGTCGATTAAGTACGCCCTGTACAATATGGACGACAAGAGTGTGATGACCAGTGGTGGTGCTGAGCGCGTAGGTTTGGACGGTGCCTTTGTAAAGGTGAAGCTGGCCAATGGTGAGAAAAAGCAGATTATGCATGATATCCCAGAGCATACAGAAGGTGTGAAGTTTATCTTCTCATTGCTGACGGATCCTGAGATTGGCGTGATCAAGAGTCTTGACGAGATTGACGCTGTAGGCCATCGTATGGTGCATGGCGGTGAGAAGTTCAACAAGAGCGTCATCCTCACTGACGAGGTGCTGAAGGCTTTCGAGGAGTGCTCTGACCTGGCTCCGCTGCACAACCCTGCTAACCTGAAGGGTGTGAACGCTGTAAAGGAACTGATGCCTGGTTTGCCTCAGGTGGGTGTATTTGACACCGCTTTCCACCAGACCATGCCCGCCAAGGCCTTTATGTACGCCATTCCCTACGAGCTTTACGAGAAGTACGGCATCCGTCGCTACGGCTTCCATGGCACCTCTCACCGCTATGTTTCCCAGCGTGCCTGTGAGTTCCTGGGTATCCCTGCTGAGGGCACCAAGATGGTAACCTGTCACGTCGGTAACGGTGGTTCCATCGCAGCCGTCGTCGATGGCAAGTGTATCGACACCTCGATGGGTCTCACCCCGCTGGAAGGTCTTGTTATGGGTACCCGTGCTGGTGATATTGATGGTGGCGCCGTCACCTTCATCGAGAAGAAACTCGGCCTTGATGCTGATGGCATGTCAAACCTGCTCAACAAGAAGAGTGGCGTGGCTGGTATTACAGGCGGAAGCTCAGATATGCGTGATGTGGAGAATGCCGCCAAGGCTGGTGACCCGAGAGCAAAGCTGGCTCAGGACATGTACTTCTATCGTATCAAGAAGTATATTGGTGCCTACGCTGCCGCTATGGGCGGCCTCGATGTCGTCGTCTTCACCGCTGGTGTGGGCGAGAATCAGGTGAGCATGCGTTCTGCTGTCTGCAAGGACATGGAGTTCCTGGGCATCAAGTTCGACGAGGAGAAGAACAAGGCCCGTGGTGAAGAGGTCGTCATCTCTGCCGATGATTCGAAGGTGAAAGTAGTGGTCATTCCGACTGACGAGGAGCTGATGATCGCTACTGACACAATGAATCTGCTGAAGTAATTCAGTTAGAAACCCTACATACATTTAGGGAAATCCCGCATGACATTTCGGGGTTTCCCTTTGTTTTTCTCCCAAAAACGCCCTACCTTTGCAGTGTGAAATAAAACAAAATGTCAAACTAAAGATATAGAAAGGGTACAATTATGAAGAAGATGTTTACAATGCTGATGATGGCGATGATGGCAATGATGACCTTCACCTCTTGCGAGGATGAAATGATCGCAGATACCCTCGAGGGTTCTTGGAAGGGTAACATGTATATCTCCACATACTGGGATGGCCGTACCTACGATGCCACCTATACTGAAATCACGTTCCTGAAGGATCCGTTCTGCTTCAAAAGCGGCTCAGGCTACTGGGTAGACTACTACAGCAACGCCCCTTGGGACTATGTGGCCAACCACATTGACTGGACGGTTAGCAATGGCGTGATCCACGTGTACTTCATCGAAGAAGATACCTCCATTGATATCTGTGACTATCACCTCAGCGCCAGCCGTTTCTATGGCACACTTGATGACTATGGCACACTGGTTGATTTCGACCTCTACAACGTCAGTCATCCTTATAGCTACTGGGACAACTACTACTGGGGCTACGATGGTTGGTATGACGACTACTACTGGGCACGCACCCGCGGTATCGATGCCGACAGCGCAAAGACCATTGAAAAGCCGAAGCGCTTCGTGAATCCCAATCGCGATAAATAAATAATTATGAAAAGAAAAGCCGCTCAGATTTGAGCGGCTTTCTTTTTTTTCTATAGGTAAGAGAAACTGTCTGTTTTATACTGACCGATGTACATGAGGATGATGTTGACGATTTCGTCTTCCGTCTTGCCGTCGGCTGTGATGACGAGGTCGTAGTTACGGGTATCGTAGCGCGAGGTCTTCGTATATTTATTGACGTAGTTCTCGCGCATCTTATCGACCTTGTCGATGATCTTACGGGCCTCCTCGGGGCTCTTGTGCTGCTTGCGGGCAACGCGGTCTATGCGGAAATCCATCGAGGCCTGAATGAGGATGCTCATGTGGTTGGGATGGTCGCGGAATACGAAGAATCCGCTGCGACCGGCCACAACGCACGACTCGTCTTTGGCGATGGCTTTCAGGATTTCCTGTTCATTCTTGAATATTTCGTCGGTAGTCAGCACATCGGGTTCTTCGCCCATCCTCGTCTGATAGTATGTATCGTTCTGGTAGCCGGCTGTCAAGGTGCGCTTGAATTCAGCCCACCAACTATGGCTGCGACCCTTGAGTTTCTCAATTTGTTCGGTATTGAGATGATACATTTCCTGCAAGGACTTGATGAGTGCCTTGTCATAAAACGGAACACCCAGTCTCTCTGATAACTTCCGGCCAACGGTGCGGCCACCGCTGCCCAGTTCACGATTGATCGTGACGACAAATTTCTGTTTTAGATTCATAACATTCTCACTTTTAGCGTTTCTTTGTGGCAAATATACGAAAAATTTTTCAATATCGTACCTTTTTCTTCAAAAAAATGCAAGAATGGGTGAGAAAACAGAGATTTTTGCAGGATTACCTTCCTTGTCGTCGCGTTTTTAGGGCATTGATGGTGTAGAGTAGCTCGTCGGCCTTGTTAATCATCTCCGTAAGCTTGGCATTGGGATTTTGCTCCCTGCGTGCGGCCTGAAGGAATTGTTCGAGATAGCTCTTGGCCTGGGGAACGTCGGAGAGGAGATAGTAGTAGGCGCTGGCGATATTGTAATAGGTGGCGATGGAGGAAGGATTGTATGTGAGATGCAACTTCCAGGCTTCGACAGCTTTGTCATACTGCTTGGTGAGGTAGTAGCCTTCGCCCTGCGAAAGGGTAATGGCCTTCATAACGGTGGTGTCGGGCTGCATCAGTTTCAGGGCGTGATTCAGATATGCTAATCCCTCTTCGTAGCTATGAAGGTCGACACTGACGACACCAAGGCGGTAGGCACAGTTGGCGTGCTGCATCTGAGTGAGTTGGAAGGCTGGGAGCAGACAGTTGTAGGCTTGGTTGAGGCTGTCGATCTGTGCATAGCACATGCCTGCAGAATAGAGGGTATTGAAGGTGGAGTCGCCCTGTTGGAGCAGGCGCTCGTACAACTTGCTTGCCGCTTTGAAGTCACGATTCATGAACCATGCATCAGCAAGCGCCCGGTTCACCAGAATATTCGTGGTGTCTCTCAAGCAATATTTCATTCCGCAGACGATTCCTTTTTCTGGCTGATTGACTCTCGTAAAAGCGAGTGTGCGACCTGCCACAATCTCACCATCCATTGGGAAACGCTCAAGCAGTTGGCCAGACCAGTAGATATAGGCGTCGGTTTCATTCTGTTTCTGATAGCTCAGCGCCAGTTGGCGGAAGGCCTCGTGGGAGAGGCTGTCTTCAGGAACCAGTTTCAGCAGGTCGGCCGTCTGGCGGTAGTTGCCACGCTGATAGTAACAGTCGGCGAGCTTCGTACGACTTTCCAGCGTGTCTTTCATCGCGAAGGCCTGCTGGTAGTATCTCAGGGCCTCGAAGGTGTTGTACTGCTGCATCAGGCTGTCGCCGGTCTGAATGAGGAGGGTGAGGGAATCGGCCTCGATGGGCTCTACGGCCTTCTTCTTCGCAGAAACCTCGCCCTTGGCGGAGAGGACCGACACAAGGGCGAGGATGAGTATTGCTATTTTATTCATGGAAGAGAGAGATGCGTTATTTCTTCGTGGTGATGACAATCACGCCATGCTTGGCCTTGTCGCCATAGAGATCGGTAGCGGCCTTGTCTTTCAGCACCGTCATTTTATCGATGGTCTTGGGATCGATGTCCTTCATATTCTCGGAATCGATGATCTTATCGTCGACGACGACCAGTGGTGTCTCTGCGGCGCGGATGGTTCTCACGTTATTGTAACTGACAGTCCCCTCGTATTTCACGACATCGGATGATTTCTGGGAAGTCTCTGTCGGTGTGAAAATGCCTACGGCTGCCGGTGCCTCTTTGGTCTTGCCATCGAGGCGGAAAGTGATAGGCACAGTATACTTCACGTTGACGGTTCTGCCACTCTGTGTGCCAGGTATCCAGTTCGGCATGGCATTGATGACACGAAGGGCTTCAGCGTCAAGCAATGGGTCAACGGACTTGACCACGCGAGCGTCACTGATCGAGCCGTCTTTTCCAACCACGAACGTAACAATCACACGACCCTGTTTGTCAGCCTTTTCAGCCTCTGCAGGATACTTGATATTCTTGCTCAGAAATTCAAACAGTGCAGGTGCTCCGCCAGGGAACTGTGGCATCGTTTCCACCACATCGAAGACTTGACCATTGTTACGTTCTGATCCCTCCTTGTTGAGGGCAATCATGTATTTGCGGTCTTTGGCGTAAGCCTTGCTAATGCCAACGGAATAGGTATCGTATCCGACATACATCACCTCGATACGGGCACCTACAGATGCTTCCAGACTGAAGTTTCCTTCCTTGTCAGTAACCGCACCTTTGGTAGAGCCTGCAACCTTGACAACAGCACCAGCAATGGGCGATTTGTCATCAATGTCGAAGACTTTTCCCTTGATGGTGATAATCTCAACGTCAGAAGACTGGTCATCATCGTTTTTGACAATCTGCTCTACATCAACAACCTGCAGGACGGTACCGTTGCCTGCCTTGATGGTGCTAGCCTTCCTGCCTTTCTTCACAGGCACTTGCTTCTGGGGCTCGTCGTTCTTATAGACGACGTCCGTAACGGTCTCTGCGTTGAGGGCGAGTGTGACGCCCACGATGGGCAGAAGTGCCAGCAGCTTAAGGAGGCTGCGGCGTGGGGATTTGGTATGTAACATCATATGGATTCGGTTTTTGAGGGCACTGTGAGTGATTCCGTTGGCAAGGGAGTACCCGCCGATGCCACCGGCTTTTGTGATTAACAGGTATTGATATTGACGCGCATTGATCCCTTGTGAGAGTACTGCACCGTCAGCCTCGTATTCATGGATGGTGCGCAAGTCGGAGCGCAGCATCCACATGGCGGGATTGAACCATTGGAAGGCGGTGAGGAGATCAACGAGGATAAGGTCCCACGAGTGATGGAGCCGTATGTGTCCCCGTTCATGGGTGAGGATCGCAGCATCATGGGTTTCGTAGTCACTGCGGTTCATCACGATATAGTGCATCCAGCTGAAGGGTGCCAGTGTTGCGTTACCGGTCACGCAAATCATGGTACCATCGTCTTGAGGATGCTGTTCGCTATGCTTAATGAGACTGATGATTCTGAATACCGACCAAAGGGTGTTGGCGAGGGTCACTACCAAACCTATTATATAAAGGATAGGCAGGGCCGTCTGCCAGAAGGGCGCACTTGGTGCCTCGTCTTCGATGACGGCAGCACCCAGTTCCACGTCGATCGTGGGCATCGGCATCACCACCGTCTGGTGCGTCGTGATGACACAAAGTGGCAGGACGAACGAGGCCACTGCCGTAGCCAGCAGCACGATGCGGTTGACACGGTGGAAAGTCTCACGGGCCAGCATCAGACGGTAGAACATATAGAACACCGCGATGAGCAAGGCCACCTTCAGGTCGTAGATCAGAAAATCAATCATGGTTGTTTTCGATTTGGTCGATGAGTTCTTTTAATTCTTCTACGGAAATCTTTTCCTCCTTGACAAACGAGGAAACGGCTGAGAGGTAGGAGTCGTTGAAGTAGTTCTTGATGACACCCGCAATCGACTTACGTCCGTATTCCGCCTCGGTGATGAGGGGGAAGTACTGGTAGGTATTGCCGAACTGCTTGTGGTCGAGATAGCCTTCCTTCTCCAGTATGCGAACCATCGTGGACAGGGTATTGAAGTGCGGACGGGGCTCGTCGTAGTACTCCAGGAGTTCCTTGACGAACATCGGACCATGCGTCCAATACAGATCCATGATTTCCTTTTCTTTATTTGTAAGCTTCTTCATTGTCGTTAAATGCTTTAAGTTTCCAATCAATTATCGCGTCGTTGTCAATATCCGAGTGCAAAGTAACTAAAAGTTTTCGTTATATGCAACTAAATACTATAGTTTTTAAACTAAATTAATTAGTTAGGCTAAAATTTAACAAATCTTTTATATGCGGTAGCAAATTTTTCACTTTTCACTTTTCACTTTTCACTTCTTTTTGTACCTTTGCAGCGTCATTTCACAAAAACAGACATGATGAGACAGAAGATTGTCACCTTCGGAGAGTTGTTGCTCCGATTCTCAAAGCCCGGTCATCTGAGACTGACACAGGGCGATATGTTCACCAGCAAATATGGTGGCAGCGAAGCCAATGTGGCCGTATCGCTGGCATCACAGGGTGAAGATGTAACCTACATCACCCGCTTGCCAGATACCCCCGTGGGACATGCTGGGGCGATGAATCTGGCGCAGTTGGGTGTCAACACCAAGCATGTGCTCTATGGCGGACAGCGTATAGGCACCTATTATTTCGAGCCGCCTGCAGGCATGCGTGCTGCGAAGGTGATCTACGACCGCTCAGGCTCGGCCTATTACGACCTGAAGCCAGGCATGATTCCCTGGCGGGAGATCCTGAAAGATTGCACCTTCTTCTGTGTATCAGGCATCACCGCTGCCATCTCGCAGCAGGCTGCTGATGCTACCTTCGAGGCCTTGGATATTGCCGACGAACTGGGGGTGACCGTCTGTTTCGATATCAACTACCGTAAGAACCTGTGGAAGTATGAGGGAGCCACACCTCGTGAAACACTGAGCCGGATGCTCTCGCGCTGCGACATGATGTTTGGCGATGCCATCGAGTTCGACTGGCTCTCGCAGCACCCGCAACCCCCGTTTACGGCTGTTGATTCCAACTTCGAGATGCAGATGAAGGAATATGGCGAATGGTTCGACGAACTGCACGCCCAGTATCCCCGTCTGAGGCATTGGATGATGGGCATGCGTAATATCGTCAGCTCCAATCACCATACACTGACTGCTCTGTTATGGACGGAAGGTACATTGCTGCAGGCGCCCATCATGGATATTCCTGATGTGGTGGATCCCGTGGGTGTGGGCGATGCCTTCATGGGTGGATGGCTGCATGCTGTCAGTCTCTTCCCTGACGACAAGCAGAAACAGCTGGACTACTCGCTCGCTGCTGCTGCCCTGAAGAACACCATCCCAGGCGATTTCAACCTCTCAACAGAAGACGAGATCCTCGATGTGATGCAAGGTCGACACAATGCCTCGACACTCTATAAAACAATAGAATAATGTCGGAATACTTCCTCTGCGAGAAATAGAACGGATTACAGTTGGCTTTCGCCCTCGATGTATTGCGACATGAGGAGGTGCTCGCCATCCCAGACGATGTAGGAGAAATGGGTGATCCAGTCGCCCAAGATGATCATACGGGCTTTTTTGGTGAGCTGGAGGTCGACCTCGATGTGGCGATGACCATAGATGAAATAATCGACGTTGGAGTGATACTGGATGTACTGCTTGGTGAAAAGCACGAGATGCTCGCGGTTCTCACCCATATAGGGCGGTTCCTCGTTGTCAGGGCGTTTCAGACGGCTGTGCTTGGCCCAGTTCAGGCCGAACCACATGCCCCAGCGGGGATGAAGGGCTGAGAAAGCCCACTGACAGGCGCGGTTGTGGAAGATGCTCTTGATGAGCTTGAAACTCTTGTTGGGATCGCCCAGTCCGTCGCCATGCGCCAGGAAGAATATCTTACCATAGAGCTCAGTGGTCTCTGGTTTCTTATGAAGAATGACGCCACACTCCTTTTCCAGATAGCCATAGGCCCAGATATCGTGATTGCCTGTAAAGTAATGCACCTCGACACCCATGTCGGTAAGTTCGGAGAGCTTACCCAAGAATCGGGTAAAGCCTTTGGGCACCACATATTTATATTCGTACCAGAAGTCAAACATGTCGCCTAAAAGATAGACGGCAGCAGCTTTCTCCTTGATGGAATCGAGGAAACGGACGAGGCGGCGCTCCTGCATACGCTGATGCGGCACAGCGAGGGAACCAAGGTGGGCGTCAGACAAGAAATAAATCGGTTTCATCGCTAATCAAATCCAAGTTCGACTCTGGCTTCTTCACTCATCATCGACTGATCCCAAGCGGGCTCGAAAACGAGGTTGACATTGGCACTCTTGACACCTTCGACGCTCTCCACCTTCGTGCGCACATCTTCTAATATAAAGTCGGCAGCAGGACAGTTGGGGGCCGTGAAGGTCATATCCATCTCAACCGTATAGTCGTCCTGCACATCAATTTTGTAGATCATCCCAAGGTTGTAGATATCCACAGGAATCTCTGGGTCGTAGACGGTCTTCAGGACATCCACAATCCGCTCTTCAATCTGAGTTCTTTCTTGTTGTGTCATGATTCAGTCTTTCTCCTTATAGATGACCTTGTTGGCACCGCTGGTAATCTTGAAAGCTTCAGGATGCTCCTTGAGGAATGAGTCGATGTGGCGCACGCGCTTCTCGGCGAAGATCTCCTCGACGGCTATCAGGATGCCCGTCTCCTCCACATCGCCAAAACCGTAGTTGATAGCGGTGCCAAACAACTTCATGGTGGGCGACAGACTCATATAGGCATTCACCAAGGGCGGAATGTTGTAGCCTAGTTTGCGAATCTCGCGGTTCAGGATGCGGTAGTCGTCTTTAAAGCCCGACTCGGAGAAAATCTTCTCCAATTCGTCAGGATCCTCTTCAATTTTCAGCGGTTTCATCGGGATAATCAAATGTTCCTTGTCATCGAAATGCTTCTTGAGGAAATAGAGAATCATATCACGACCCTTGCGGATATACGAGGGATACATGGTCATCTTGCCGAAGAAATACTTCACGTTAGGCTTGATAACGGTCAGTGCGCCCAGTCCGTCCCAGAGATTATCCAGCGCAAAGAGGCTTTTCGCGCCCATACGCGAGGATTGATAAGGAAGGGAGACGAACGAACGCCCCAGCTCAATCGTATAGGGCATATACTCCTTGAGGAACTTTTCGGAGAAATGAAACATGTGGCTGGTGGCCAGGATAGGCTGCCCCTTGTCGTCCATTTCCCATGCCGTCCCCTCCAGATAGCGATAGCCGCCGATGATCTCCTCTGCCTCCGGATTCCAGACAATCAGTTGCTTGTAGCAGTTTTCACAGGTATCAAACTCATCTATATCCATCGACTTGCCAGTACCTCCGCCTGCCTCGCGGAAAGCGATTTCACGCAGGCGTCCGATCTCCTTCATGACATTGGGCGCATTGTGAGCCGTCACGACATAGATCTCATTGTGACTCTTGTTGGTCATGCGTAACTGACGGTCGGGCGTCAGTTCGCTCTTCAGAATTTCCTTGGCAATGGGTTGGATAATCTCTTGTTCCATTATGATTGGTTTTTGGGGTTCTGGTGATCGGTTAAAGGATGTAGACCTGGTCTTTGACGAACTGCGCCCACTCGACGGGCTTACGACTCTTGTCGAAGGTCTGCCAGGGGATGGGCTTGCCGATGGCGATGCGGAAGGTCTTGTGCACGTTTTTGTACATCTCATCGACCAGGAAAAGCATGGCCAAATTGAACGGCAGGCACTTGTCTGAGAAGTTGGCCAGGCGGTAGAAGAAGTTGGAGTTCTGTCCACCGAAATGGATGGGGACGACGTCACGCTGGTACTGCACACTCTTGGAAACGAAGGTCTTCGTCCAGGGGATATCGCGGATCTGGCCGCTGTGCTTGCGGGAGCAGAGGCCAGCAGGGAACATCAGCATGTGGTTGTCGCTTTGGAAACCGGCTTCGACCATCGCAGGGAAATTACGGCTCTGACTGCCCGTTTTATTAATAGGAATACAGACAGGAGCCAGTCCTGGGAGGTTCATCAGCAAGTCGTTGACCAGATAACGGAAACGACCATCGTAGTGACGCCCGATAATAGCGCCGAGGGCCACGCCATCCTCACCACCAAGGGGGTGATTGCTCACGAAGGTATAGAGGCGTCCGTCGTTAGGATCGGGCAGATTCTCCTTTCCCACAATCTCTAAGGTCATGTCGAGATAACGCACACATTCTTCGAGCCACTCCACGCCCACCTTGTCGCGACTCTCCCAAAGGAAAGCATTGACCTGGTCTTCGTGTGCTACCCGCTTAAGCCAATTAACAAGGAATGCAGGCACGAACTTTGCCTTTGCGCCCAACTTACCTTTAAGAATCTTATCGATATCGATCGTCTTCTCCATTTTTGGTTGTTTTCTCTCGTTTCCTCTAACAAGGTGCAAAAATAGCACAAATCTTTCAAAAATGAGCAAGAAACAGAAAAAATCTTTCTTTTAAAATGCAATTAACTCTATTTTGCTATTTCTGAGCTATCGAATTTTACAAAAGAAAGTTAAATTTAAAAAAAAGTGGGGCATTTTGGTGGAAAGTGGGGGAAATTTATATAATTTTGTACCCACAAGTCTATTAATAGAAAAAACGTATGCGATTCTTAGGCAACATAGAGGCCAAGACAGACGTAAAAGGAAGAGTTTTCCTGCCCTCTGTTTTTCGCAAGGTGCTTCAGGCATCAGGCGAGGAACAGTTGGTATTGCGGAAAGACATCTACCAGAAATGCCTGGTGCTCTACCCTGAGAGCGTATGGAACGAAAAGGTGGACCTGTTGAAGGCACAACTCAAACCGTGGAAACCATCTCATCAGCAGATGCTCCGTCAGTTCATCTCAGAAGCGGAAGCCATCTCGCTCGACGGTAACGGTCGTTTCCTCATCTCCAAACGACTACAGAAGGCAGCAGAGATAGACCAGGACGTACAGTTTATCGGCATGGACAACACCATCGAGATCTGGTCGCCACAGCATCTGAAACAGATCCTCAAGAGTGACGAGGACTTCGGAAAAGAATTTGAAGACATCATGAATACCGACGACGCCGTATGTTAAATGCTTCTTCGACATATCACATTCCAGTACTCCTCAGGGAGAGCGTCGACGGGCTTGAAATCAAGCCCGACGGTGTTTATATAGATGTGACATTCGGAGGCGGTGGACACAGCAGGGAGATCCTCAGCCGCTTAGGAAAGAAAGGCCATCTCTACAGCTTCGACCAGGATGCTGATGCGGAGAAAAATATCGTTGATGATGATAGATTTACTTTCGTAAGAAGTAATTTCAGATATATCAAGAACTGGATGCGCTACTATGAAGTGGAGCAAATCGACGGGCTGCTGGCTGACCTCGGAGTCTCAAGTCATCACCTGGACGATGAGAGCCGCGGATTCTCCTTCCGTTTCGATGCGCCACTCGACATGCGCATGAACAGACAGGCAGGAAAGACCGCTGCCGACATCGTAAACGACTACGACGAGGAACAATTGGCAGACATCTTCTACCTTTATGGGGAGTTGAAGAATGCCAGAAAGCTCGCTACCGCCATTGTCAAGGCCAGACAGACACAACGCATCGCCACCACGGGCGACCTGTTGCAGGTAACGGAGAAACTGTTCCCCAGAGAGCGCGAGAAGAAAGAGATGGCCAAACTGTTTCAAGCTCTGCGCATCGAGGTGAACCACGAGATGGAAGCCCTTAAGGAGATGTTGAACGGTAGCAAGGACCTGCTTTGTGATGGCGGACGGCTGAGCGTCATTACCTACCACTCGTTGGAAGATCGTCTGGTAAAGAACATGATGAAAGCCGGCAATGCGGAGGGAAAAGTCACGCAGGATTTTTTCGGACGCACAGAGGCTCCTCTCAAACCCATTGGCAAGGTAATTGTACCCGACGAGGAAGAGCAGGCACGTAACCCCCGTAGCAGAAGTGCCAAACTGAGAATTGCGGAGAAAGTGAAAAGTGAATAGTGAAATTGCTACCGCTGTAGATATGGACAAGAAAGACGATATACAGTTAGAGATCGCGGACGTGGTGGAAGAAGAGAAGGCCACGGCTGAGATGGACAGCATCAAGGAGCAGACGAAGAAGACGCTGCGGAAGATCAAGGAGAACGCCAAGGAAGAAGACCCCAAGTTCTCGTCGACCATGAACTTGCGCACCATCCTCGGCGGTGATTTCCTGACGGCCCAGATGGTTCGCCACCATATCGGCATCATCGTACTGATCGTGGTATTCGCCATCGTCTATGTCGCCTTCCGATATCAGTGCCAGCAGGACATGATTGCCATCGACAAGATGGAAAAGGAACTGCTGGACGCCAAGTATAAGGCCCTGTCGAGCAACAGTACGCTGACGGAGAAATGCCGCGAGAGTCATGTGCTCGATGCACTGAAGAACAATAAGGACAGCTTGCTGCACGTCTCTGATCAGCCACCATATATAATTAATGTACCCGAATAAGAATGAGTAGGTTTAACAGCGATAAGGTCATGCCGCGCTACTTCGCCATCGCAGTAGTGTTCACCTTTATTGGATTTGCCATTGTGGGCAAGGCCATGTATATCATGACCGCCAAGAAAGACTACTGGACACAGGTAGCCTCGCGACTGAAGCGTGACTCGGTGAGTGTGAAGCCTACTCGTGGCAATATTCTCAGTTGCGACGGTCAGCTGATGGCTGGCAGTATTCCCGAATACAAAGTATTCGTGGACTTCCAGGCAGGTGCCACCGACTCCATTGGTAATCACAATCGCGACTCGTTATGGGAAGCGAACATCGATAGCCTTTGTTATGGACTGAACCAGATATTCCCTTCAAGATCGGCAGCCGAATTCAAGGCCCATCTGCTGGAGGGCAAACGCAAGGTGATGAAGAACGGCACAGTGGGCGCGCGCCACTGGGCCGTATGGAACCGGCGCATCGACTACAACACCTTCTGCGAGGTACACAAACTACCAATCTTCCGCGAGTCGATTGGAAAGGGCGGTTTCCATTGGGAGACCTTCAATGCGCGCAAACGCCCGTTCGGATCATTGGCCGGACGTACCATTGGCGACGTGTATATCGCCAAGGACAGTGCCAAGAACGGTCTGGAGTTGTCGTACGACTCCATCCTCCGTGGCACCAACGGTTTGATGCATCGTCGTAAGGTACTCAGCAAATACCTCGACATCCCTGTGCTCACGCCGATTGATGGTGCAGACATCGTGACGACCATCGACGTGAGCATGCAGGACCTGGCTGAACGAGCTTTGGTCGACGAACTAAAACTCGTGAACGGTGAGATGGGTGTGGCCATCTTGATGGAGGTGAAGACAGGCGACGTGAAAGCCATCGTGAACATGCAGCGTGCCGACGACGGCGAATACTATGAGATGGTGAACAATGCCATCAGTCATCGCTGCGAACCAGGCTCTGTGTTCAAGGTAGCCTCGTTCCTGGTGGCCCTCGACGACGGCGTGATTCCCAACGACACCAACTTCACCATTCCCACGGGCTGTGGTATCATGGAGATGCACGGCAGGGCCATGAAAGACCACAACTGGCGTCGTGGCGGTTACGGTACCATCAACGTGGCACGTGCCCTCGAAGTCAGTTCGAACATCGGCGTGAGCTATGTCATCGATAAGTTCTACGGTTCGAATCCCACAAAATACGTGCAAGGCCTCTATCGCGTGGGTATCCATGAGGATCTGAAACTGCCGTTGGTAGGTTATCATCCACCCTATATCCGTATGCCAGACACGAAGACCACCGACCGCACCAAATACTGGAGTAAGACCACCCTACCCTGGATGAGTATCGGCTATGAGACGCAGATTGCGCCCATCAATACCGTCGCCTTCTACAATGCCATTGCCAACAACGGCAAGATGATGCAACCCCGTTTTGTGAAGCAGCTGGTAAAGGACGGGCAGGTCATCAAGGAGTTCGAGCCAGTAGTGTTGAAAGAGCAGATTGCCAAGCCATCGACCATCAAGATGATGCAGACCATTCTGGAACATGTGGTTAGTCAGGGACTGGGCAGGAAAGCGGGTTCCAAATCCTTCAAGGTGGCAGGAAAGACGGGAACGGCCCAGGTGGCCGACCAATTTGGCAGCTATCACTCCGGTACCACTCGTTACTGGCTGTCGTTCGCAGGCTTCTTCCCTGCCGACAATCCCCGCTACACCTGCATCGTCTGTATCAAGAAGTCAGGTCTTCCTGCTTCGGGCGGTGGTATGTCTGGTGTTGTGTTCCACCATATTGCAGAGGGTGTGATGGCGCAGAATCTGAAACTGAGTGTCGATGATGCACGCGATTCCACATCTGTCTTCAAGCCTGCCGTCAAGCAGGGAAACACCATTGCAGCCGACTACGTGCTGAATGATCTGAATATCAAGGATAAGCCTCAGCTCCAGCAGAAGAAAGAGTCTGGGCAGATCATTCCCGATGTGACAGGAATGGGAGCCAGAGATGCTGTGTATGCATTGGAGAGACGAGGGGTGAAAGCCATCATCAAGGGTCGTGGCAAAGTAAAGTCGCAAAGTCTCTATGCAGGGACGGCAGTGAAACAAGGTATGAAGTGTGAACTCTACCTCGAATAGTGAATAGTGAAAAGTTAATAGTGTTATGAAACTGATTGAACTGCTCAAAAATGTAGAAGTCCTCAATACCTTTGGTGACACAGGGGTAGAGATTACGGGTGTGAACATCGATTCCCGTCGGATTGAGAGAGGACACCTCTTCGTGGCCATTCCTGGCACTCAGACAGACGGCCACAAATATATCCCCAAGGCCATCGAGTTAGGAGCGGCGGCCATCCTCTGCGAGCAGATGCCAGAAGAACAAGCTGACGACGTGACCTATGTCGTCGTCGCATCCACGGAGAACGTTGTTGGTCTGGTGGCCACACATTTCTTCGGCGATCCGTCGAGAAAGCTGAAACTGGTGGGCGTCACTGGTACAAACGGCAAGACCACCATCGCCACCTTATTATATAATATGTTCAGGAAGTTCGGCCATAAGTGCGGTCTGCTGTCCACCGTCTGCAACTATATCGAAGGCGAGGCGATCCCGGCAGATCACACCACTCCCGACCCCATCGAACTAAACCGTTTACTGGCACAGATGGTGGCAGCCGGTTGCGACTATGCCTTTATGGAATGTTCGAGCCACGCCATCGCCCAAAAACGAATCGGCGGTCTGAAGTTTGCTGGCGGACTCTTTACCAACCTGACACGCGACCACCTCGATTACCACAAGACGGTCGAGAACTATCGCGATGCGAAGAAAGCCTTTTTCGACGATCTCGACAAAGACGCTTTCGCCATCACTAACGCCGACGACAAGAACGGCCTGTACATGGTACAGAACACCAAGGCCCAGGTAAAGACCTATTCCATCAGAAGCATGGCCGATTTCAAGGCCAAGATCATTGAATGCCACTTCGAGGGGATGTATCTCGACATCAATGGCAAGGAGGTAGGCGTGCAGTTTATTGGCAAGTTCAATGTCAGCAACCTGTTGGCCGTCTATGGCGCAGCCGTTATGTTAGGCAAGAAGGCAGAGGACATCCTCGTCATCCTCAGTACCCTGAAGAGTGTCAGCGGACGTTTAGAGCCCATCCATTCGCCTGAGGGCTATACGGCCATCGTCGACTACGCCCACACCCCCGATGCCCTGGAAAATGTACTGAACACCATCAACGAGGTGCTGAATGGCAAAGGCAAGGTAATTACCGTTTGTGGCGCAGGTGGCAACCGTGACAAAGGCAAGCGCCCCATCATGGCGCAGACAGCCGTCAAACTGAGCGACAGGGTGATCATCACCAGCGACAACCCCCGTTTCGAGGAGCCGCAGGACATCATCAACGACATGCTGGCAGGCCTCGACAACAAACAGATGAAGAAAGTGGTAAGCATCGTCGACAGAAAAGAGGCCATCCGCACTGCCTCGATGATGGCAGAGAAGGGCGATGTGATTCTCATTGCCGGCAAAGGCCATGAGGACTATCAGGAGATCAAAGGCGTGAAACATCATTTCGACGATCGCGAGATAGTAAGAGAAATCTTCTCGGAACAATCGGAATAATCAGAGTAATCGGAGTAATCAGAAGAAATTATGCTATATTACATTTTCAGATTCTTAGAGCAGTATGATATTCCAGGCGCACACTTGTGGAGCTACATCTCCTTCCGTGCCCTGCTGACGCTCATCTTAGCCCTTTTGATCTCGGCCTGGTTTGGTGAGAGATTTATCAAATGGATGAAGCGGAGGAAGATTTTCGAGACAGAGCGCGACCCGAGTATCGACCCCTTTGGCGTGGAGAAGAAGGGTGTGCCTACGATGGGTGGCATCATCATCATCGTCAGCATCCTCGTGCCGGTTATCCTGCTCTGCCGTATCCGTAACATCTATATCATCTTGATGATTGTCACCACCCTCTGGCTGGGCTTCCTCGGATTCATGGATGACTATATCAAGATCTTCAAGCGCAACAAAGAGGGCTTGAAAGGAAAATATAAGATTATTGGTCAGGTCAGCATCGGCTTCATTGTCGGACTGACGCTTTGGCTGAGTCCCGATGCCGTCGTGCGCGAGAATGTCCAGGTGCAGCAACAGAATCAGGAGATTGTCGTAAAGCACAAGAAAGAGGCCGTGAAATCATTGAAAACCACCATCCCCTTTGTGAAGAACCACAACCTGAACTACTCCGAGGTTTTAGGTTTCCTGGGCGATTACAAGGTGGCTGCCGGCTGGGTACTCTTTGTATTCATGACCATCCTCGTGGTGACAGCTGTCAGTAACGGTGCCAACCTAAACGACGGTATGGACGGTATGTGTGCCGGCAACTCCGCCATCATCGGCGTCACCCTGGGTATACTGGCCTACGTGTCGGCCCATATCGGTTTTGCGTCGTATTTCGACATCATGTATATTCCGCAATGCGAGGAACTGGTGGTATTCCTCTGTGCCTTTGTGGGAGCCATGGTCGGTTTCCTGTGGTATAACGCCTTCCCTGCCCAGGTATTTATGGGTGATACGGGTTCGCTGACCATCGGTGGTATCATCGGCGTGTGTGCCATCATCATCCATAAGGAACTGCTTTTGATCATCCTCTGTGGCATTTTCTTCGTCGAAAGTCTCAGTGTGATCATCCAGACCCAATGGTTTAAGATTCAGAAACGCAAGGGCAAGCGTGTGCGTGTGTTCAGGGCAACACCTATCCACGACACTTTCCGCAAGCTCGACTCGCAGCTCGATGCCACAAGTACCTATATCCTGAAAGGATGGCCACATCGTCCGTTCCACGAGTCGAAGATTACCATCCGTTTCTGGATTACCACCATTATCCTGGCAGCAATGACCATCATAACATTGAAGATGAGATAAGGAAAAGTGAATAGTGAATAGTGAATAGTGGAGAAATGAAGAGAATAGTGATATTAGGAGCAGGCGAGAGCGGTGCAGGTGCCGCCGTCCTGGCTAAGAAAGAGGGCTTTGACGTGTTCGTATCAGACATGTCGAAGATTGCCGACAAGTATAAGAAGATGCTCGACGACCACCATATCGAATGGGAGGAAGGGCAGCACACGGAGGCCAAGATCCTCAATGCCGATGAGATCATCAAGAGCCCAGGCATTCCTGATACAGCCCCGATGATTCTGAAAATCAAGGAAAAGGGCATCCATATCATCAGTGAGATTGAGTTTGCTGGTCGTTACACGAATTCAAAGATGATCTGTATCACAGGTTCTAACGGCAAGACCACGACCACCTCACTCATCTACCATATCTTTAAGCAGGCTGGTTATGATGCCGGACTGGCAGGTAACATCGGCCACTCCCTCGCCCTGCAGGTAGCAGAGGAGCCGCATGATTATTACATTATCGAACTCAGCAGTTTCCAGCTCGACAATATGTATGATTTCCGTGCCAACATCGCCATTCTGCTGAATATCACGCCCGACCATCTAGACCGCTACGACTTCAAGATGCAGAACTATGTGGATTCGAAGATGCGTATCATCCAGAACCAGACCCAGCAGGATGCTTTCATCTATTGGGCCGACGACCCCATCATCAAGCGTGAATTGGAGAAATACGACATCAAGTCTATACAATATCCCTTCGCAGAACTGAAAGAGAAAGGCGTGATCGGCTACATCGAGAAAGGTCAGTATAAGATTGAGAAGCCAGAACCTTTCAACATGGAACAGGAGAGCCTCAGTCTGACGGGCAAGCACAATATTTACAACTCCCTGGCAGCGGGTATCGCCACAGACATTGCAGGTATCAAGAAAGAGGAGATTCGCAAGAGCCTGAGCGACTTCCCCGGTGTGGAGCACCGTTTGGAGAAAGTCTGCATGGTACGTGGTGTGCAGTATATCAACGACTCAAAGGCCACGAACGTGGATGCCTGCTGGTATGCTTTGGAATCGATGAAGACAAAGGTTATCCTTATCATCGGCGGAAAGGACAAGGGCAACGACTACGAGCCCATCAAGCCGTTGGTGAAAGAGAAGTGTTCGGGTCTCGTGTACTTAGGTGCCGACAACCAGAAGCTGCATGACAATTTCGACAATATGGGTATTCCCGTTCGCGACACCCATTCGATGAAAGAGTGTATGGAGGCCTGCTATGAAATGGCACAGCCGGGTGAGACAGTACTCTTGAGCCCTTGTTGTGCTTCCTTCGACCTGTTCAAGAACATGGAGGATCGCGGAGAGCAGTTCAAGACATTAGCAAGGAGTTTATAGTTAAAAGATTTTAGTTGAATGAAGATAGGAAATCTGTTTAAGGGCGACAAGGTAATCTGGATGGTACTCCTGTTCCTGTGTCTGATCAGTGTGGTGGAGGTCTTCTCGGCTTCGAGCACACTGACCTACAAGAGCCAGGACTATCTGGGTCCCATTATCGGACATTCCTGGAAGATGCTTGTGGGTGTTGGCATGGCGATTCTCATCCTCAATGTCCCCTGCCGGTATTTCAAGTTGATGACGCCTGGTCTGCTTCTGATTTCCGCTATCATGCTCATCTGGGTACTGGCCTTCGGAGAGAAGACCAACGATGCCGGACGATGGATCAGTCTGTTGGGACTGAAGTTCCAGCCCTCAGAGATTGCCAAAGGGACACTGGTCCTTGTGACGGCCCAGATTCTCAGTGCCATGCAACGGGAAAATGGTGCCGACAAGCGGGCTTTTAAGTATATCCTCATCGTGGTCATCCCCTTCTGTCTGCTGATAGGCGTGGAGAATCTGTCGACTGCCGTCCTGATTTTTGCCGTTATTTTCCTGATGATGTTCGTCGGAAGAGTACCATTAATACAATTAGGGAAATTAGCAGCTTTTGGCGTGATCGTGGTCGCAGTATTTATCGGTTCGATCTATATGCTTGGCAGTCTGGACCAGGGAGAGAGCAGCGAGACACAGACAGAGGCGATTGTCAATGGTGAGGTAAAGAAAGAAACCACGAAGAGTCCCTCTTTCCTGCACCGTTTCAGCACCTGGAAGAACCGTATCGACAAGAAGCTGAATTCCAAGCATGTGGCTCCCGCCGACTACGACCTCGACAAGGATGCCCAGGTGGCACACGCCAACATCGCCATCGTCGGCAGTAACATCATTGGCAAGGGTCCCGGAAAATCCGTCGAGCGCGATTTCCTGCCCCAGGCCTTCAGTGATTTCATCTATGTCATCATCATCGAGGAGTTAGGCATCATTGGTGCTGCGTTTGTGGCATTCCTCTATATCGTATTGCTCTACCGTGCAGCCCGTATCGCCAGCCGTTGCGAGAACAATTTCCCGGCCTTCCTCGTCATGGGCCTGGCACTGATGCTGGTGCTGCAGGCATCGTTCAATATGCTGGTAGCAGTGGGTATCGCCCCCGTCACTGGCCAGCCCCTTCCGCTCATCTCCAGAGGTGGCACATCAACCATCATCAACTGTGCCTATATCGGTGCTATGTTAAGCGTTAGCCGTTCTGCGAAAAAAAGAGGGGAAAAAATGGCGCTAAAAGAAATTTAATTTGTAATTTTGCATCCCATAATAACAATGATATGGAAAAGGAGTTAAGAGTCATTATCAGTGGAGGCGGTACGGGAGGTCATATCTTCCCCGCAGTATCCATTGCCAATGCTGTCAAGGCCATGCGTCCGGATGCAAAGATCCTGTTTGTAGGTGCGCTCGGACGAATGGAGATGCAGCGTGTTCCGGCTGCAGGCTATGAGATCAAGGGACTGCCTATCTGCGGCTTCGATCGCAAGAACCTGCTGAAGAATGTCAAGGTACTCTATAAGATATGGAAGAGCCAGCGTATGGCCAAGAAGATCATCAAAGATTTCCGCCCTCAGGTCGCTGTAGGCGTAGGTGGCTATGCCAGCGGTCCTACGCTCAACCAGGCAGCTGCCATGGGTATTCCCTGTCTCATCCAGGAACAGAACTCCTATGCGGGTGTCACCAACAAGCTATTGGCCAAGAAAGCCGAAAAGATCTGTGTGGCTTACGAGGGCATGGAACGGTTTTTCCCTGCTGAGAAGATCATCCTCACAGGCAATCCCGTGCGTCAGGCACTCCTCGATACGACCATCAGCCGCGAGGATGCCATCCGCAGCTTCGGACTTGACGCAGAGAAGAAGACCATCCTGCTCGTAGGCGGTAGCTTAGGGGCCCGTACCATCAACGAGAGCATGCTCCGCCACCTCGACCTCATCAAGGAGAGCGGCCTGCAGTTCATCTGGCAGACAGGCAAATATTATAGCGCAGAGATTGCAGACAGGATGAAAGGACAGGATCTGCCCAATCTGAAGGTCACCGACTTCATCACGGACATGGGTGCTGCCTATCGCGCTGCCGACCTGGTGATCAGTCGTGCTGGCGCCAGCAGTATCTCTGAGTTCTGTCTGATTGGCAAGCCCGTCATCCTGGTGCCCAGTCCCAATGTGGCAGAAGACCATCAGACCAAGAATGCCCTGGCCCTCTCGACACGCGATGCGGCCATCTATATCAAGGATGCCGACGCACCCGACAGTCTGATTCAGACTGCCATCGAGACCGTCAATGACGACGCCAAACTGAAATCGTTGAGCGAGAATGTGCTCAAACTGGCATTGCCCGACTCTGCCAATATCATCGCCAAAGAAGTGATTAATTTAGCAAATGGAATTTAAGAATATAAAAGCAGTTTATTTCATCGGAGCCGGTGGCATCGGCATGAGCGCCATCGCCCGCTACTTCATCAAGAAAGGCCTGGTCGTAGGCGGCTACGACAAGACTCCCTCCGAGCTCACGCGCAGACTGGAGAAGGAAGGTATGCTCATCCATTATGAGGAGAACATCGACGAGATTCCCCACGCCTGCAAGAAGAAGGAGTCGTGTCTGATCATCTATACCCCGGCCATCCCCGCTGAACATAAGGAACTACAATATTTCAGGGCCAACGGCTTCGAGATCCAGAAGCGCGCCCAGGTGCTTGGTACACTGACAGAGGCACATAAAGGTCTCTGCGTGGCTGGTACCCACGGCAAGACCACCACGTCGACCATGTGCGCACATATCATGCACCAGAGCCATCTCAACTGCAATGCCTTCCTCGGAGGCATCTCCAAAAACTACGGCACCAACTACATCCTCTCCGACTCTGATTACGTGGTCATCGAAGCCGACGAGTTCGACCGTTCGTTCCATTGGCTCCATCCCTGGATGAGTGTCATCACCTCCACCGACCCCGACCACCTTGATATCTATGGAACCAAAGAGGCTTATTTAGAGAGCTTCTGTCATTATACGAAACTGATCCAGCCGGGCGGTGCCCTGATCATCCATCGTGGCCTCGAGATGCAGGAGAACCTGCAGGAGGGTGTCAAGCGCTATGACTATAGCCTCAACGAAGGCGACTTCCATGCAGAGAATATCCGCATCGGCAATGGAGAAATCCACTTCGACTTCATCTCGCCCATTGAGAGTGTCAGCAACATCAAGCTCGGGCAGCCCATCCCCATCAATATCGAGAACGGCATTGCCGCCATGGCAATGGCCCAGCTCAATGGCTGTACCAAAGAGGAACTGAAATACGGTATGCAGACCTTCGGTGGTGTGGATCGCCGTTTCGACTTCAAGATCAAGACCGACCGTCTGGTCTTCCTCAGCGACTATGCCCACCACCCGAAAGAGATCTACCAGAGTGCCAAGAGCATTCGTGAGCTGTATCAGGACCGGCATATCACGGCTATCTTCCAGCCTCACCTCTATACCCGCACCCGCGACTTCTATAAGGATTTCGCCGATGCCCTGAGTCTACTCGACGAGGTGATACTGACGGAGATCTACCCTGCCCGCGAGGCACCCATTCCGGGTGTCACCTCAAAGCTTATCTACGACAACCTGGGCGAGGGCGTGAAGAAGGAAATGATCTTAAAGGACGAGGTGCTCAATTATGTGAAGACCCACGACTTCGAAGTACTCATCGTGCTGGGGGCCGGCGACCTTGACAACCAGGTGCCCCAAATCACCAAACTGCTCAATAGTAAAATCGCAAAATAATGACGTTTAACTGGAAGAAGACATTCATCGCCCTATTCGACATCGTCATCGCAGTCTATCTGCTGTTGGCCGTCTCGGCATTCAATACGCCTGCCGAGAAAGCCACGGTATGTACTGAGGTGAAGATCGACATCAACAACGAGTCGATCGGCGGGTTTGTCAATCCCGGTGAAATCAAGAATATCCTGGAGAAGGACCATCTCTATCCCCTTGCCAGGAATATGTCCGACGTCAACGCACGAGCGATTGAAGAGACACTCATGAAGAACCCGTTCGTGGAGCAGGCAGAGTGTTATAAGACACAAAGCGGACATGTCTGCATCAGTCTGAGACAGCGGACGCCCATCCTTCATGTCATGGCCACCAATGGCGACAATTACTATCTTGACACCCACGGCGCCATTCTGCCGGAGTCAAAATATGCCACCGATATGATCATCGTGACGGGTAACGTCTCACGGAAATATGCCCAGAAGACCCTGCCGCTGATAGGCAACACACTGCTGAAGGACAAGTTCTGGCAGAATCAGGTGGTACAAGTGAATATTCTCAATGACGGTACGGTGGAGATGATTCCACGTATCGGCGAACATATCATCTATCTGGGACCTCCCCTCAACATCGACAAGAAACTCGAACGCATGCACAAGTTCTATCTCTATGGCCTGAATGTGGCAGGGTGGAACAAATACAGCTATATCAGCGTAGAGTTTGACAATCAGATTATCTGCAAGAGAAAGTGAATAGTGAAAAGTGAATAATAATATGGCAGCAAAGGAATTTATCGTAGCAATCGAACTCGGCTCATCCAAGATGACCGGTATCGCGGGACAAAAGAATCTCGACGGTAGCATTACCGTCCTCGCCATGGTGAAGGAAGATTCGTCATCCTTCATCCGCAAAGGGTATGTGTATAATATTGACAAGACCGCACAATGCCTGACCAACATCATCAAGAAATTGGAGAACCAGCTCAAGACGGAGATACTCCAAGTATATGTAGGTGTTGGCGGACAATCCATCCGCAGTGTCAGAAACGTCATTGCCAAGGATCTGCCTGCCGACACGCGTATCACGCAAGATATGGTCATCGAGCTCATGGATGCCAACCGCAACATGAAGTACCAGGATCAGGAAATCCTTGATGCTGCCGTTCAGGAATACAAGGTCGACTCTCAGTACCAGCTCGATCCCGTAGGCATTCAGGCATCCCACTTGGAGGGCAACTTCCTCAATATCCTGCAACGGAAAACGTTCTACCGCAACCTCAACAAGTGTTTTGAGGTGGCAGGTATCAATGTGGCCGAGATGTATCTGGCACCGCTGGCCTTGGCCGACGCCGTGCTGACGGAGGCAGAGAAACGTTCCGGCTGTGCCTTGGTCGACATCGGTTCCGACACGACGACCGTTTCCGTCTATAGCAAAAACATCCTGCGCCATCTTGCTGTCATCCCGCTCGGCGGCAACAATATCACCAAAGACATCGCCACCCTCCAGATGGAAGAGAGCGATGCCGAGCGGATGAAGTTGAAATATGCCTCCGCCTATACCGACAACAACGACATCGACAACAACCTGAAATACTCCATCGATCCGGAGCGTCAGGTGGAGAGCCGCAAGTTTATTGAGATTGTGGAAGGCCGACTGGAGGAGATCATCGAGAACGTATGGTATCAGATTCCGTCGGATTATTACGACAAGCTGCTGGGCGGCATCATTCTCACGGGTGGCGGTTCGAATATGAGCAACATCGAACAGGCCTTTATGAACCACACCCATGTAGAAAAGATCCGTACGGCCAAATTCGTTACCCACACCATCAACGCCACACAGGAAGACATCAAGGCTAAGGATGGTAAGATGAACACCGTATTAGGCCTGCTCGCCAAGGGTGACATGAACTGTGCAGGAAGTGCCGTCAGCGACGATCTGTTTGGTAGCACCAAGAAGGAACAGACACCCCACCCCGCTACCGACCAGCGTCAGGCCCGTCAGGCCAGTGAGACCCCCGCAGGCGTCATCCGTACCGAGATCGAAAAGCAGAAGGCAGAGGAAGAGCGTCGCCGTCAGCAGGAGGAGATCGACCGCCAGAAGCAGGCGGAGGAAGAGGCTGAGAAGCAACGCATCGCTGCTGAGAAACGAGAGAACAGCTTCTGGAACAAGGCCATGAAGGGCATCAAGAAGTTTGGAAAATCGATTGTTGAAGAAGAAGACTGAGAAGTGAATAGAGAATAGTGAACAGTGAATAGTGAATAGTTATGGCAGACAATATGAATATAGATATCCTCGATTTCGGAGCCCCCGAAAAGGATCATAGCATCATCAAAGTGATTGGTGTAGGCGGTGGTGGCGGAAACGCTGTCAACCACATGTATCGTGAAGGTATTCACGACGTGACATTCGTGCTGTGCAACACAGACAACCAGGCCCTCAACGATTCGCCTGTGCCCGTTCATCTGCAGTTGGGTAAGGAAGGCCTCGGTGCAGGCAACAAGCCCGAGAAAGCCCGTCAGGCAGCAGAAGAGAGCCTTGACGACATCAAACTGATGCTCAACGATGGCACCCGTATGGCCTTTATCACAGCCGGTATGGGCGGTGGTACCGGTACTGGTGCTGCCCCTGTCATTGCCCGCGTCTCCAAGGAACTCGGCATCCTGACCGTCGGTATCGTCACCATCCCCTTCCGCTTCGAGGGCGACCGCAAGATCGACCAGGCCCTCGATGGCGTCGAAGAGATGCAGAAGCATGTCGATGCCCTGCTCGTCATCAACAACGAGCGCCTGCGTGAGATCTACCCGGAGCTCTCCGTGCTCGATGCCTTCGGCAAGGCCGACGATACACTCTCCGTGGCCGCTAAGTCCATTGCAGAGATTATTACAGTCCATGGTCTTATCAACCTCGACTTCAACGATGTGAAGACCGTGTTGAAGGATGGTGGTGTCGCCATCATGTCTACCGGATATGGCGAGGGCGAGGGCCGTGTGAAGAAAGCCATCGAGGACGCGCTTAACTCACCGTTGCTCAACGACAATGATATCTTCAACTCCAAGAAGATCCTGCTCTCCATCTCGTTTGCTGGCTCAAAGGACGGTCAGCAGTCGTTGATGATGGAGGAGATGAACGATGTGAACGACTTCATGGCCAAGTTCGGCAGCGACTTCGAGATCAAGTGGGGTCTGGCAACGGATCCTGAACTCGGCAAGAAGGTCAAGGTCACCATCCTGGCCACCGGCTTCGGCATCGAGAGCGTCGACGGTATGGATGCCCACATGAAGAAGCATACGCAGGACGACATCAACCGCATCGCCGAGGAGCAGGCCAAGGCACTGGAGCGTCAGGACCGCCGTAACCGCTTCTATGGCGGCGACAGCACGGCCAAGCGTTACAAGCGTCGTCCGAACATCTACCTGTTCCGTCCGGAAGACCTTGACAACGATGATGTCATCTCTGCCGTAGAGTCCACGCCGACCTACAAGCGTACCCGCGAGATCCTCGACAGCATCAACTCCCAGGCCACTGGCGACATCGTGGCTGAGGATCCCGTCGCCACACCCAACGACGAACCCGTACAAGGCACCATCAAGTTCTTCTCATAAGGGGTCATTTCTTCTTTAGCGGTGCAGGGCCATCGAGTGTGGGAACAACAGGAATGATACGCCCCTGCTTGTCGAACGTCATGCGGTCGATGCACACTTCGCGGTGGATGCCTGGCTCGTGATTCACAAAGTCCTTGTTGATACGGTGATATACGATATACCATTTGTCCTTTCCAGGAATCTGTAGTACGGAATTATGAGCAGTTCCATAAATGCCGTCCTCAGGTTTCTGTCTAATGACAAGGTAACTGTTCTCATCTATATGGATGGGGCCAAGAGGCGATTCCGCTGTGCCGTAGCATACGTGGTAGTTGGGTGAGCCGGTATCGTCAACGCTCCAGAGGAAATAATACTTGCCCTTGCGCCAGAAGACATAGGTGCCCTCGCGGTAGGCCCACGTCTGCAGGCTGCCGCCCTTGGGCGTGAGCAGGGTAATGGTCTCCTTTTTCACCGAGAGCATGTCGTCGTTGAGCTCGGCACCTGCCATAAAACCATTACCCCAGTAGAGATAATACTTGCCGCTCTTCGGATCTTTAAACACATCGACGTCGATGGCCTGCCCGCCACGAGCCTCCTTGGGCCTGTCTTTGTCGGTAATGATGGGAGCCCCGCTGTCCACAAACGGCCCCGTAGGACTATCGCTCACAGCCACACCAATCTCCTTACGCTTTGATTGAGGGTTATGAGCTGAGAAATAAAAGAAGTACTTACCTTTCTTCTCGATGATACAAGGCGCCCATGCATTACCCGTAGCCCATTTCACCTGGTCGCCTTTCACATCGAGCATCTTACCTTCATCCTTCCAGTCCACAAGGTTCTTTGAAGAGAAGACGCTGAAGTCATGACCGCCCCATCCGGGAGTGCCGTCGGTGGTGCTATAGATATAATATTTCTTCGTCTTAGTCGAATAGAGTACCTCCGGGTCGGCATGAAAGCCCGTGAGGATAGGCTGTTGAGCCATAATAAAGTTGGCACCCGCAGTTAGCAGGACAGCCGTCATAAAAGTCTTCATCGTAGTCATACGCGCTATTTGAATTGTTTTCGGGTGCAAATATACAAAAAATTCTGTCTTCATACAACCTTTTGGCATGCAAATACGTTTATAATCAGACTAAAGAAAATCCGTAAACATGGTTAAATCTATCATCTGATTGACGGATATTCGGCAGAAATACTATAATTTTGCGGTTGAATATCGAAAATAGGCGATGACACCAAAGGAACTATACAGAGAGCGTATCACTGAGCTCACGGCAGAGATAAAACAATTGAACAAGTATAATCACCTGATGGTTATACTGGAGTTGCTTGCCGTAGCGTTGGCCGTCATCTGCGTAGTACTCTATACAACATGGGAAGGTGGCATCGTGTCACTGATTGGTGCGGCACTGAGCATTGCTTTATACATAGCGATACGCTGGAAAGACAGCAAAAACAGCAGGCTGTCGGTAGAGAAAGAGAGTATGTGCAACGTTTATCAAAAGGAGTTGGCCTATCTTCATGGCGACTACTCTGGTTTCTCTTCGGGTGAACAGTATATCAATCCCCACCATGAGTTTACACTCGACCTCGACATATTCGGACCTCAGTCATTGTTTCATCGCATCAACCGTACCGTCACCTCTGGCGGCAGTGATTTTCTTGCAAAGGAATTGGCTGAGACCAGGGTGCGGACGAAAGCAGAGATAGAACAGCGACGAGAGGCCGCCTGTGAATTGGCTGCAAAGGAGCCGCTGCGCACAGCATTCCTTGCTGCAACTCATGGAAAGCACGTTAATACATCTGATGTGCTGAAGGCTCTTAGCGAGATAAAGGCCATGCACATTTCCCGTCTTGCTGCCAGCAAGTTATCGTACGTGATAGCCATTGGAAGCATCATCGTATTCTATGGATTGTTGTTAGGAGCCATCTTCGGCCCTTTGTCTGGTACACTCCCTCTACTATGGGTGCTGCTACAGATAACAGCGATCTATCTTGTATTCGGACGGACACTGAAGCGAGTCCATCAGAGTATAGACATGATACTGCCCCGTCTTTCCACCTATGTCAGCATGATCATGCAGATTGTCACATCTGATTTGGAAAGCCGGGAAACCCGCAACATCATCAGTCAGTTGTCTGACAACCATCAAGATGCGATGAAATCTTTCCGTCTGTTAAAGGGTATCATCAGCGACCTTGACCAGCGTAATGAGATATGGGTGCCCATCTCCAATGCGCTCTATCTGGCTGACTATTTTATCGTGCGGCGTTTTCTCCTATGGCAAGACCGCTACATGATGCACGTTGACGAATGGATAGCCGCCGTCAGCCACTTCGATGCGCTGGTTTCGATGGCTACGTTCCGATACAATGAGCCATCCGCTACTGAGGCAGAAATCATCGAAAAGGATGAGGTCGTTTACGAAGCCCGCGGACTATATCATCCCTTCCTTGGAGCCAAAGCCGTACGTAACGACTTCACCATCACCGACCTGCATTACTACATCATCACCGGAGCAAACATGGCTGGAAAGAGCACCTTCCTCCGTTCCATCGGCATCAACTATGTGCTGGCCTGCTGCGGTATGCCTGTCTTTGCCGATAGCCTTCGCATCTCACTCTTCTCGCTTTTCAGCAGCATGCGTACCACCGACGACCTTGCCAACGGCATCAGCTACTTTAATGCAGAGCTGCTACGATTGCAGCAGCTTATCGAGGTCTGTCGCCAAAACCGCCATACGCTTATCATTCTTGATGAAATCCTGAAAGGCACCAACTCGCTCGACAAACTGAATGGCTCACGCCTGTTCCTGCAATCTGTCACCTCACTCCCCATTACAGGAATCATCGCTACCCACGACCTCGAACTATCAAAGATGCAGCAGGAGCATCCCGAACGTTTTCATAACTTTTGTTTTGAAATCCAACTCTCCGATGAAATCACCTACACCTATCGGCTCTCCGAAGGTGTGGCCAGAAATCAGAATGCAACGTATCTTCTAAAGAATATCTTAAAAAAAAGCATTCATTAGAACTTAACTTTTCGCGTTGACATTCGCTTATATAGCAGATAACGCAAGAAGAATTCGAACATATCGCCCCAGCGCTCCGTGAGCTGATGCTCTCGGTAGGTCAAAGTTTTTTTGGTAATGACGATGACGCTGAGGATGTCGCGCAGGAGGGACTGGTGGCTCTATTTAGGTTCATTGACAGGATGGAGTCTGGCGCACAGCATGATGGTCTTGCCATTAGGGTAGCCAAACACTGCTGCTTGGATATAGTAAGGAAAAGAAAGTCAAGCCCCATAGTATCAGGCAAGCTGAACAAGGAGATTTCCCCACCAGACAAGAATGTTAGCGCATCACCTCATGAGGTTTTGGAAGCGAAGGAACTGCATGAAGCGGTAAAAAAAGCGGTGCAACATTTGAAACCGAGTGAACGACGGCTGTTTGAAATGAGACAGGTAGAAGGTCTTGAACTTGATGATATAGCAAAACAGACCTGCATAGCGAAGTCTTCGATAAAGAGCATCGTTTCTGCAGCGAGAAAGAAAGTGTTTGACGAGATTAAAAAGTTAAGGACATGACATACAACGACACCGAAGTATTGATTCAGAAATACCTCAACGGCGAGACAACTGTCGAGGAGGAGAGGCTGTTGGCTCTGGAGGTTTCTCGCGAGGATGCTCCCGAAGATTGGAAGATTATTGCCGGAATGCTTGGCGAGCTAACCATTGACGAGGCACTCTTCGACCAGATGACAGCAGCGCGCAAACAAAAGCCCCGCATCATCAGGCTATGGCCTTGGTTGGCTGCCGCTTGTGTTGCGGCCTTGCTCATCGTCTTCATCGGCCCGCCGAGAGATAATGTTTCTACCCAGCCTCAGACGAAGCAGGTGGCAAAGGTGAAGATTACAAAGCCACACTCCGACCCGCCGAAAATAGTGGAACCGAAGGTGGAAGAACCACGGGCTACGATAGAGAGCCCCTACCACCACCGCAAGAAACGAAGCAGCAAAAGCGTTCCTAATGAAATGGCAATAGATGTTTCTGCGCCTGATAATGGCATAAGAGAACTTACAAAAGTGGAGGATTCCGACATCGTTCCATACGAAGACCCGCGAATACAATTTGAAGAACAGGCAAAAGCACTTCGTGAAAGAGGCAATCGCGTCATTCAGCGAGTTTCAATGAACGGATAACTATCAAATAATTATCAATTAAACGAATTACAAATCATGAAGAGAATAGGAACAATAATATTATCAGTCAGTCTGTCAGTATCTATTTCTGCACAGGACAGGACACCCATGGACAAAATTTGGGAAGACATCGAAAAGATCATATCAAACCGCCAAGATAGTAAAATGAAGATAAATCACGGCGACGGCCAACTGTTATACGTCCACAACGGCATAGTCGGAAAGGAATTCCTTTGTTCAACCGACTGCGAAGGCGTTACATCTTCTTTTGAAAATATGACACCTGAAGAAATCGAAGCGGCCAACGAAAAGAACCGCAAAGTCTTCGACGGCATCTTCGGTGCCATCCGACATCAGCTTGACTCATTGATGGAAATATCGGAAGAGAGTTATCACTTTGAGTCTCATAGTCATGGTACAGACACCATCACCTATTCGCTTTGCCTGAGGAACGGAGAATATTCTGTTGCGAGAATCAAGGCAAACGACGGCACCATGTTTTATCCCGGAGCACTCGAAACCGTGTTTTTCAACTATACGGCAAGTCCGAAGCCATGCGGTAAGCACATCAGAGGCTTTGGAACGTTAGGATACAACAAGAGACTTCCCCTGCCCGGCGGAAAGAGTTATTATTTTGACAAGCAGCCATATCTGGACAGAATCACACCCGTTCTCAAACGAAAGGACATCAAAGCGTGGAGTTTCAAGTGGGCGCAAAGCGATGACTATGACATAGATGCCCATCACGACAAGGAATTTGTTTCTGCTGAGAGACCCCGTCAGCCTAAAAATGCCGGACAAGCCATAGGAACGATGTATTTTATTCCACGGGAAAAAACAGAACTGGCAGAAGAAATATTCACTGCCATCGACAGCATCACGCTCAA
>Ga0247610_10000867_pt1 | contig 40114 bp, 55 predicted proteins | sample 174DNAGHGhighgp2_FD_193483 | JGI IMG/M metagenome (GOLD analysis project Ga0247610, IMG submission 193483) | Sheep rumen microbial communities from Palmerston North, Manawatu-Wanganui, New Zealand - 1742 DNA GHGhigh gp2 | ecosystem: Host-associated > Mammals > Digestive system > Stomach > Rumen...
TGACCCTTTTAAAGGGTAGCGGGTGATAAACGCTTTTGGCAGTCAAACTATCACTTTAGTGATGGCTAATAGTAAAGCCTTTTAGGCGTAAATTAAAAACCACTAGCTATGCTAGTGGAAATTTATTATTTCAATATAAATTCAATTATGGTACAATATTTGCAAGGGTGAGAAAATGGGATTATTTAAAAATTTATTTGATCATGAAACTAAAGAATTAAAAAGATTTGAAAAGTTAGCTAATGAAATAGAAGCATTAGATGAAGAAATGCAAAAACTAACTGATATAGAATTAAAAAGTAAAACTGATGAATTTAGAACTAGACTTTCTAATGGAGAAACATTAGAAGATATTTTAGTTGAAGCTTTTGCAGTAGTTAGAGAAGCAGCATATAGAGTTTTAGGTGAAAAAGCATATCATGTACAGTTAATTGGTGGTCTTGCTATTCACTATGGTAATATTGCTGAAATGAAAACTGGTGAAGGTAAAACATTAACATCAACTTTACCTGCTTATTTAAACGCATTAGAAGGAAAAGGCGTTCATATTGTAACTGCTAATGAATACTTATCAACCCGTGATGCTGAGTGGATGGGTAAAGTTCATGAATTTTTAGGTTTAACAGTAGGTTCTAATCAAAAAGAAATGTCTCCTTCTGAAAAAAGAGCACAATATGAATGTGATATCACATATACAACTAATAATGAACTTGGATTCGATTATCTAAGAGATAATATGGTTGTAAGAAAAGAAGATAGAGTTCAAAGAGGGCTTAATTTTGCTATTGTCGATGAAGTTGACTCAATTTTAATTGATGAAGCTAGAACTCCACTTATTATATCTGGTGGTATAAGTAAAGCAGATGATTTATATAAAACTGCTGATAGAGTAGCTAAAAGTATGGTACCAGATGATTATGTAATTGATGAAAAAACTAAAAAAGTAACACTAACTGAAGAAGGTGTTAAACATGCTGAAAAGTTACTTAATTTAGATAATTTATATGATATAAAGAATAGTGTAATGGTACATAATTTAGATAAAGCATTATCTGCTAATTATACATTTAAAAAAGATGTTGATTATGTAGTACAAGATAATAAAATTATAATAGTTGATTTATTTACAGGAAGATTAATGCATGGAAGACAATTTAGTGAAGGTCTTCACCAAGCACTAGAAGCTAAAGAAGGAGTAACTATTAATAGTGAAACTAAGACACTTGCAACAATTACATTCCAAAATTTATTTAGAATGTATAATAAACTTTCTGGTATGACGGGTACTGCTAAAACAGAAGAAGAGGAATTTAGAAATATATATAATATGTATGTTATACAAATCCCTACTAATGTACCAGTTATAAGAAAAGATTTAACAGATTTAATATATTCAAGTATGAGAGGTAAACTTAATGCAGTAGCTGATAAAGTAGCTGAGATTCATAAAACAGGTCAACCTATATTAGTAGGTACTGCTTCTATTGAAATGTCAGAAACATTAAGTTCACTTTTAAATAAAAGAAGAATCCCACATGAATTATTAAATGCAAAGAATCATGAAAGAGAAGCTCATATAATTGAAAATGCTGGTCATAAAGGAGCTGTAACTATCGCAACAAATATGGCTGGTCGTGGAACAGATATTAAACTTGGTCCAGGAGTTAAAGAACTTGGTGGCTTATATGTAATAGGTACAGAAAGACATGATTCTAGACGTATTGATAATCAGTTAAGAGGACGTTCTGGAAGACAAGGAGATCCAGGAACATCAATATTCTATGTTTCTATGGAAGATGATTTAATGGTTAAATTTGGTTCTGAAAAAATGAAATCAATAATGGATTCACTTGGTTTACCAGAAGATCAAGCTATAAGCAATAAAATGATATCTAGTAATATAGAAGCTTCACAAAAAAGAGTTGAAGGATTTAACTTTGATAGAAGAAAAGGTTTACTTGATTATGATAATGTAATAAGTAAACAAAGAGAAATAATCTATGAAAGAAGAAATGAAATATTAGATAAAGATAGTATTACTGATAGAGTAATGCAAACATTTAGAGAATATGTTGAAAATGTAGTAAACTCTCATAGATCAGAGAAAGGTGAACTTAATTCAAATGATTTAGATAATATAATGGAACATTTTAATAGTAATCTATTAAAATCTAAAAAAATTAAACTAGATGAAATAAAAGATAAATCTCCAGAAGAAATAATAGATTATATTTATGATATAGTAGTTGAAGACTATAATAATAAATTAAAAGATGTACCAGAAGAAATTCAAAATGATTTTGAAAAAGCAATAACACTTAGAGTAATAGATAAACATTGGATGGATCAACTAGACGCAATGGAAAACTTAAAAGAGGGTGTTGGCTTAAGAGGATATGCTCAAACAAATCCATTGCAAGTTTATGCTTTAGAAGGATTTCAATTATTTGATGATATGTTAGCAGCTATAAATGCAGAAGTAACAACATTCTTACTAAAAGCAGAAGTAAGACAAAACTTAGAAAGAGTTGAACATAAAAATATACACACAAATGATGGAAAAGAAAAAGCAAAGAATGCTCCTAAAAAGGCATCACCTAAAATAGGTAGAAACGATCCATGTCCATGTGGCAGTGGTAAGAAATATAAGCAATGTTGTGGTAAATAATGCTCGTGAGCCCAGGAAATATAAGGGTTTGCGAGTTTTTTCTGGGATACAACTTTTTTGTATTCTAACCCCCAAAAAAGCACTTTAGATACCTTTTAGATACCTTTTATAGGTATTTTTTTCATTAAAAAAGGAATCGTTAGATTCCAATATCGCCAAGATTATCAAAAGTAGCTGAAACACTTTGAAGATCAGAAGCCATCATATGAGTATAAGTATTTAAGGTTTCCATTACACTAGCATGTCCCATATACTTTGAAACCATTGGAATAGGCACACCTTTATGAATTAACAAAGAAGCACAGGAATGTCTAAAGTCGTGAAGCCTGATTCGTTTAACACCAGCTCCATCTGCAACAACACACTTTCTTCTTCTAGCCTTTGCATAAGGTAGAGGCATCAAGCCAAAGTCATCACCAAAGACATAGAATTCAGGAGTGAAATTAGCAAATTGAGATACTTCGTCATAATACTTCTTCATTTCAGTATAAAGAGCATTACACATGGGAAGCTTACGATTACTTGATGGAGTTTTCAGAGGAGCAATAAAGAAGTTAGAATCATAGTTGTCGATGCTTTGCACCTGCTTATTAATCCAGATAGTTTTTTGATCCCAATCAACATCCTTCCACTGAAGCCCTCGAGCTTCTCCAATACGAAGCCCACAGTAATACAAAGTAAGCCATAGAATCCTAAAACGAAGCTTGTCTTCAACAGCTAGAAACTTATTGAATTCTTCAGGAGAGTAGACTTGCTTTTCTTCAGGAACAGCATCAGGATCGTCAAATTTTCTAATCATACTTGTAATACGATAGAAATTAAAATCATAATGCTTTCTTCCAAAATTAAGAAGAGCCCTTAATACTTTCTGCTTATCATTTTTTGAAACATTATTCAAGTTATCACATTTGGCAAGTTCCTTTCTCCATTCTTCATAATGCTGAAGAGTAAAGTTCACACACCTGATATTAAATAAATTCGCCAGATAAGGCTTCGTATGTTTATAGCCCATTTTAGTTGAAGTCCTAACAGTTTTATTTTGATATTCCATCCATTCATCCCAGAGCTCCCCAATAGTCATATCAACAGGAGCCTTTCGATTTTCATCCAGATTATTTAAGAACTTTCGTTCTTCGTCACTTGCTTCACCTTTAGTCTTGTATTTTTTACTAACAAATTTCTGAACATTATTCAGATTATCCTTATAACTAATTTTAAAAAACCAAGCCCTTCCATCTTTGGTAGGCTTATTCGATTTGTATGTTGGCATAATATCACTTTCCTTTCAAATAGCCGAATTCTTGTATAATTTCCTAAAAAGTGATATAATGAAACAGGAAACCCCATTACATTATATCGTTTGGTATTTTGTTTTAAAGTTTCGCAGACTTTTTATTTGGTGTTTTCAAGTGCCTACTGTTCAAGCAGTAGGTTTTATTTTTACTTAATAACCTGTGATGGTCGACACTCAACCAGGATGCCAATAATTTCTATGGGTTCAGATTCCACCTGATCAGCAGAGTAGAATGTTTCTTCGAATCCAGAGGAATTATTTTTATTTAATGGAGATATCAAAATGCCATTATTTAATATAGTGACTTTTTTAAAAGTTGCATCATCATGTCCGATTCTAACACAACAGCAATCACCAGATTCACAAGTAGCACTTTTAAGAAAGATAGCAGTATCACCATCGTGATATAGTGGTTCCATAGAATCACCATCAAGAGTTAAGGCGAAATACTTCCTGTCGCCTACAAGCCAACTTTTAGGAATAGTTTCATAGGTTTCTGGGGTGGTTTTCTCGATGGCTTCATAAGGAACACCAGCAGGAACTTTCCCAAGAACAGGTATGATGTTTTTAGTTTCTAACATTTTGTCAACCATGAAACCAACATCATCATCTTCGTGTTCTTCTAATAAATAATACATTTTCACATCAAGGATGTCAGCAATTTTCTGGATCATATCAGCTTTAGGATAACTCGCATGATTCGGTTTAACCCAGTCACAAAGAGTAGAGTATTTAACATCTAACTTTGAAGCCAAAGTTTTACGATCAATGTGTTGAATTTCCATATACCTTTGGATGTTATTAGCTAGAATGACCTTACTTTTATTTTTAGAACTATTCATTAATATTCTCCTTTCATAGACATTTTACAATATTTCGGAATAAAATACAAGATTTTTGTAAAATATTCCGAAAAAATCGTAAAAGATACAATTTAGGTATTGACATCACGAAAAGTTCGGAATAAAATGGAATCATAGAGAGGAGGGTAGAAAAGCTAATGACACGACTTTCAGGCACAGGGCGAATGCTCAATAGAGTTGGAAGTAGGGTATCATTAAGAGCTAAAAGAATTGATTTAGATTTGACACTTGAAGAGGCATCAAAGCTAATAGGAATTAGTAAGTATTCCCTTTATAATTATGAGAAATACAAGACTATTCCTAATATTGAAGTGGCTAAAAAAATTGCTGAAGCATATCGTGTCGACATAGACAGTTTGCGATTTGCTCCTGATGATACAGAAGTAGTTAGCAGTAAAAAAATGAAGTAGTTAGTAGTAAGGTAGTATAAAAAAAGAAAAAAAAGAATTAAGACACCTTATTTTTTTTACTGTTGTGTTCCGAAAATTTCGGAATAAAGAGTCTGCGAAACTTTAAAACTTTAAAACAAAAATACGAAAGGAAAGGGAAAATGAAACCAAAACGAAAACTAAAAACATGGGTAAAAGTAGCATTACTTTTATTACCACAAGCAGTAATGATAATGGAGCTGTTTTTAATTGGTCTAAATTTGAAATACATTAAAGAACAGCCTAGGGTTTATATCGTTTCAGGAGGTGGCTATTGTGAGTAGAAACATAAGCACCAAAGAGATGAGTGAACTAATGAATAAGATCTGGGCATCCACAGATGACATTAAAAAAATAGGATGCATTGGAAAGAACAAAGCACTTGAAATCAAAAGAGAAATTCAGGAACAAATGAGAGAGGATAAGATGGTATACCCTCGAAATTTAGTAGCAATGAATTATGTCATAAGATACTTTCACATTGATGAAAGAAAGATAGGAGGTTTATTAAATGGATAATAATATGCCTAAATTTCCTGAAATACCAGAAGAACCTACATTTGATAAAGAAAAGCTAGAATACATTTCTAAATTACAAAAGAAAAAGAATGGTTTAAGAAAAGAATTATCAGAGAAAGGAATACTACCAAAGGGAGCACATAACGATTATGATAACTACGATTACTTCAGTGAAGCACAATACAAAGAATTATTCATTGGATTATTTAGTAAGCATGGATTAGAGTTTGATTCAACAGAGGTAGAGATCCAAAGTATAACAGGAACAGAAAAGCAACCATTCGGAGTTATTGCAACAATGAAATACATAATAACTGATATTGATACAGGATACGATATAGAGAGTATTCATTCAGGATTAGCAATTGATAAAGGCGATAAAGCAATTTATAAAGCTAAAACAGGAGCATTGAAAAGTTTCTTCGCTTCAACATTTTTAGTAGCAACTAAAGATGATCCAGAAAGAGATGATGACAAACCTGCACCAAAGAAAACTTATACAAAGTCAACAACAAGTAGCACAGCAAAGTCAGGAACAATTAGTGAAGTTCAAAAGAAAAGAATCATGAAATTGTTTGAAAATTCAAAAGAAGAACTTCAGGAAATTATGAAAAAGTATAAGAAGAAAAAGATCGCAGAATTAGATCTAAAAGAAGCATCAGAAATTATTAAGGGAAAGGAAAGTGAAGATACCAATGAATGATTTAGTTATTATACCTGGAGAAAAACCAGCATTACATAAAAGTGCTGTTGAAACAATTATAGAAATAGAAGATAAGCTAAAAGAATATACAGCGATGAGAGATGAGTATAGAGCCATACTTCTAAAAGGAATGGAAGAGAAAGGAATCACTGACATTTTAGATGAAGAAACAGGACTTCATATTCATTACAATGAAGCAAAAGACAGCTTGGAAACATTCAATAAAAAGCAATTCAGAGAAGAAGAACCAGACATGTATGATAAGTATGTAACATTTACAGGAAAAAAATCAGCCTACTTAACAGTTACACAAAAATGATTGAATCGTGGGAAATAGCAGGAGGAACACTTGAATACATAGATGAGTCACACACTTATTTATTTAATGGAGTGATTCTTCCTAGCATCACACAGATTCTAAAAACAAAGTTCGGAAATAAATACGATGGAGTTTCAAAAGAGATTCTACATAAAGCATCAGTTCATGGAACTCAAGTTCATGAAGCCATAGAAAATTATGAGAAGCGAAGCATTGATGAACCAGGATGTGTAGAATTAAGAAATTATAAATTATTAAAAAACAGATTCGGATTCGAATGCATAGACAATGAAGTTCCAATAGTATTATTTCTGGATGGAAAGCCAGTAAGTGCTGGAAGAGTTGATTTGATATTAAAGGATGGAGATAAAGTAGGCATTGCAGACATAAAGAGGACAAGTGTCTTCGACAAAGAGTATGTCACATACCAAACCAACTTATATAGAATCGGATACCAGCAATGTTATGGAGTAGAGATAGAATTCTTAAAGGGATTACACCTACGAGAAAATACAAGAAAATACATAAGCCTACCAATCAATGAAGAGGTAAGCCTAAATTTAGTAAAAAAATATTTAGAGGAGAGGAAAGATAAATAATGGAAGAAGATATGAAAAAAGAAATGGAAAATGCAGTATTTGTTGTAAGTTTCGAGATGCTACGACAATTATTTGAAAAAGGAGAGCAAAGAATAATGAGGGATCATGAGCCTCAATCTCAAAAAGATAAAATGAAATTTTTTAAATTTAACATACGAGCAGAAGATTTTATTGATTTTAGTGCAATTTGTTTGTTAGGAGAGGATGGAAATGAATAAAGTAGAAATAACAGGTAGACTGACAGCAGATCCTGAATTAAAACAAATAGCAGATTCTGATAAGGTTTATACCAGATTCTCGTTAGCTGTTCAAAGAAACTTTAAAAACAAAGATGGAGAATACGATGCTGATTTTTTCAATGTTGTAGCATGGGATAAAAGAGCAGAAACCATCTGCAATCATGTTAAGAAAGGTCATAGATTCGGAGTAGTAGGAAGACTTCAAAATAAGAGCTACGAAAAGCAAGATGGAACAACAGGCTACATAACAGATGTAATATTAGAAGACTTCGACTTTTTAGAATCAAGATCAAGAGAAGAAGCACCAGAGCCAGATTATCCAGAAGCACCAGCAGAGGATGATCCGTTCGCTGATTTTGGAGATAATATCGAACTAACTGATAATGACTTACCATTCTAATGAGAACGATAGTCAAAGTAAAACAAGTTTTCAGAAACATTAAGAATCAGATGCTTCTCATTGAGAATACTTTTTCAGACATAGATGTAGAGTTAGATAAAGAATATACACTTGAATTACGAGAGGTAAAGAATAAAAGGACATTACAGCAGAATAAATACATGTGGGCTTTAATCCATGAAATAGCACACCATGAGTCAATAAACCAAGATGAGGTGGAGATTTATTCGTTAGCTTTAGAAGAAGCGAATGCAAAATACATTTATTTATTAGGAACACCTGAAGTCCAGGATGAACTAAAAAAGAACTTCAGAGCAGTTCGAGTAGTAAGACCTACAGTAGAAAATGGGAAAGAATTTATAGTGTATAAATGCTTTATAGGGACATCAAAAATGGATACCAAAGAAATGACAAAGGTCGTTGACATAATAGTAGCTTGGGCTAATGAGTTAGGAATTGAAACAAGTGAAGAGTATTATTCAGAATAAAAAACAATGCTTTATTTGTAATAAACCAATAGGGTTACACGATCATCACATTTACTTTGGAGTTGGAAGAAGAAAGATAAGTGAGAAGCATGGATTCAAAGTCTGGCTATGCCAAGAGCATCACCAGGGAACAAATGGTGTTCATGGATCCAGAGGACATAAATTAGATGTTTTTCTGAAACAAACATGCCAAAGAAAGTATGAAGAAACTCACAGCAGGGATGACTTCATAAAATTAATAGGAAGAAACTACATAGAGGAGGATACCAAATGAGCGATGGAATAATAATAACTTTGATTATCTGTGCCACGATTATCATTATTTCGATAATTGGTAAGAAAAAAGATGGCAAATAAAAAGTTTTATTGGATAAAGCTAAAAACAGACTTCTTTAACAGAGAAGACATCGACTTTTTATTATCCCAGACAAATGGATGTCAGTATGTGGTTTTATACCAAATGCTATGCTTAAGTACAGCTAATAACGATGGAAAATTAGAAACCAGGATAGGGGAAGTAATAGTCCCTTTCAATGCCGAAAAGGTCGTGAGAGATTGCAAATACTTTGATATTGATACAGTAAATGTAGCCATGTCACTTTATAGAAAAATGGGGCTTATTTATGAACAAGAAGATGGAACATTAAGAATATCAAAGTATGAAGAAATGGTAGGAAGTGAAACCTCAAGTGCAAAGGCAATGAGAGAATGGAGAAGCAAAAAAAAGTTATTACAATGTGATAACAATGTGATACAAGAGAAAGATAATAGAGATCAGATAACAGAGAATAGAGAAGAAGATAAAGAGAAAGATTCAGAGATAGAAATTATTAATGATAAATCATTAACAACAAAACAACTTAATAATGAATTTGAATATTTATGGAAACTTTATCCAAGAAAAAACAGCAAAAAGGATGCATTAAGGCATTACATAGTAGCAAGAAAAAAAGGTGCTAATTATGATGATGTTTTAAATGGATTATATGCATACCTTGATTACATAAAAGACCAGAAGATAGAAACTCAATTTATAAAGCATGGATCGACCTGGTTTAATCAAGAATGTTGGAATGATGAGTATTTAGTAATTAACCCTAATAGAACTTTAAAGGATATAAGCATGGCAGAAATAGATGAGGCATTAAGACTTGAAAGGGAAAGGAGTGGTAAACATTAATGACACAGATAGAATTCATCAAATGCATTAAGACATTAACTTCTTTATATCGCACTAATATGAACCAAGAGGAAATAGCCGATTGGTATGAAAGATTTAAAGATTATGAGTTCGAACCTTTTTATTCAATGATTTTAAAAATAAAAAATAAAATGATGCCAAATGCCATAGAGCTTGAAGCTTTATGTGAGCAAGAATTAGTAAATGAAAACTTTAAAATTTTAGATCTAATGTGGAAAGATGGATATTTCAAGTATGGATCATATGGAGAATTAGCTCCAGAACAACAGAGCAGAAACTTTGAAAAAGCAATGATGTGGTTAAATACAGGTGTGATTCCTGAATGGTTTCAAAAGGATATGGAAGAATACAGACAGAAGATGATTCCAGCCAATGAATCATTAGCAATAGGAGATAGTGGTGGAAGAGAGAGTTTACAACTACCTGATAACCAATCACATAGGTAAAGACCACTTAATAAAAAACAAAGACTTAAGAAGAATATTCGGAATACATAGTGATAAGACCTTACGAAAGATAATTCAAAACATAAGAGAGAATAAAGAATTTTATTTAATAGTTGGGAGCATTAGTGGAAGAACAGGAGGCTTTTACATTTGTCATACAGAAGAGGAAATAATAGAAACAATCGACAATATTCGACACAGAGCAAATCAGATGTTAAGAATGTGCCATGTGCTCGATTGGAAGAAAGAGCAGGTAATAAATGAATAAGAAAGAGTTATCAAAATACTACCATTTATCAATGGAAATAAATGAGTTAGAATCACAAATAAAAGAACTTATGAATGGTCTGGTAGGAAGTCCAGCACTTACAGGAATGCCTCATGGATCAGGAGTAGGAAATCCAGTAGAGCAAAAAGCAATGTTGATTATTAACCTCAAAAACAAATTAGAAAAGCGAAGAGCCAGATCACTAAAAGAGCTTACTAAAATTGAATTATACATAGCCAATATTGAAAAAGCAGAAGTAAGACTTATTTTTACAAAAAGATACATTCAATTTAAAAGTTGGGATGAAATAGCCAGAGAAATGTGTATGAGCGAAAGTAGTATTTTTAAAAAACACCAGAGGCAACTAGCATCGACAAAAGAATGAATAGCTGGGAAAGATTAACCAGATACATAAAACTACTTCGCAAATACAATAAACTTGAAACCGAATATGAAGTCTTAAGAGAATATACAAAGGAACATTGCTTTGAAAAGCTCATTGATAAGATGGGAGAACCATTAGAGATAAAAAGATTAAGAGAAGAAAATAAAAGGTTAAGAATTAAGGTTAAAGAGTTAAAAAATGAATTAAAAAAGAATAATTAATGCATTTCATACATAAAAAGATACATTTCATGCAAAGTTTCTTCACAAAGATAAAAAAATATGATATACAGAAAGTTCGATTAAAAGGCTAACCCAAAAGCCTTTTTTTATGTTATAATATTTTCAGGATTAGGAGGAAAAAATGAAAAAAGGAATTAAGATTACTTTAATTGTTATTGGGTGTTTGGTAGGTATAGTTTTATTGGATTCGTTACAAGCCTTAATATTTAATAATAATCCAATTATAGGAATTGAAACACATTGCAGAAGAAAAGCTGGAATTTTAGTTGATACATTTCACTGTGGGAATGGAAAGAATGTAACCAAGTTTAAAACAGCAAATTCATGTCCACCACCAGCAGTATGTGGCAACGATACATTGAATACAGATAAAAAAATAGAAGTTGTAAAATCATCAACTCAAGATTTGAATAAATTCAATATTTATTTAGAGAGAGATGAAAGAATTATTTATTTATCAAGTAGTCTAGATGAGATTTACTACAATTCAGATGGAAATATAGTAACATTAAAAGAATACATCTCAAAAGCATGGCAAACAACTGATGATGGAATAAAACATTTGACAGACTTAATGGAAAATACCGAAACATTAAAAGATGGTGGTACCAAGATTTATAAATCAAATGCCTACAATATAACAATAATTAAATGCAATACAGTATCAGGAAATCATGATTATTTTATAGGCGATTATGATATGACATTTGATAACGATTCGATGTGCAGGAGATAAAATAAAAATTTATAGTAAATTACAGTAAGATTACAGCAAAATATAGTTCAACCTGTGATATTATGATAAAGTAGAAGACTACCGAAGAGGTAGTTTTTTTATGCAATAAAGGATGTGGAATTATGATGAAGACTTGCTCGGTCTGTGGAAAGATTCATGACTTCGATAAGGTATGCAAGAGGCAGAATGATAAGAAAAAGTCGGAAGCAAGTAAGTTCAGGAATACCAATAAGTGGATAGAAAAGAGAAGACAGATCAGGGAGAGAGATAAGAACCTGTGTCAGGTATGCTTAACAGGAAAGTATAATACTAACTACCGTTACAGCTATAACGATTTAGAGGTTCATCATATCACACCAATCAATGAAGACTATTCAAAACGATTAGACAGTGATAATTTAATTACTTTATGCAGATACCATCATGAAATGGCAGAAGCAGGAGAAATACCAAGAGAAGAATTACAGGAGATAGTGGCAGGGAAATAAAAGACACCCCCCACCATTAAATGTAATTTTTTTTATATCAAAACTACACCCACAGCCCACCTACATTCACACAATTTATTATTTGTCGTGAGTTTTTTGGAAAGAGAGGATACAATGAGAAGATACGAAAATGTAAAAATAGATAAGCTGAAGCCTTACGAAAACAATGCAAGAACACATAGTGAAGAGCAAGTAGAAAAGATAGCTAATTCAATTAAAGAGTTCGGATTCATTAACCCTGTTATCATTGATAGCGAATATGGAATAATAGCAGGACATGGCAGAGTTCTAGGAGCACAGAAGCTAGGAATGGAAGAGGTTCCCTGTTTATTTGTTGAAGATTTAACAGAAACACAGAAGAGAGCATACATTCTAGCCGACAATAAACTCGCTCTGGATGCTGGATGGGATGATGAAATTTTAAAACAAGAGATAAAAGCTCTTGATGATTTGAATTTCGATGTTTCAATAGCAGGATTCGACATTGATGATTTTGATTTCACACAGGAAGACATAGAGTTCCAGGAAGATGACTTCGATGTTGAAGCAGAACTACCAGAAATCCCAAAGGCAAAGTATGGGGATGTCTACCAATTAGGCGACCATAGACTTATGTGTGGAGATAGCACTAGCCCAGAAGACATTCAGAAACTTATAGGCGATGAAATAATGGATTTATGTGTTACAGATCCACCATACAATGTCAATTATGTGCCGATCGGAGAATCGTTATACAAGAAAGATGAAAACAGCCCAAGTAAAATACTTAATGACAACATGGATGATGAATCATTCTACGACTTTTTATTAGCCTTTTATCAAATAATGCTTGAGGTTTTAAAACCAGGAGGAGCATACTACATATTCCATGCAGATTCAGAGGGATATAACTTCAGAAAAGCATTGAGAGATGCAGGAGGCGATGTCAGAGAGAATTTAGTGTGGGTAAAGAATGCATTAGTTCTAGGAAGACAAGACTACCAATGGAAGCATGAGCCTTGTTTATATGGCTGGAAAGAGGGAGCAGGACATTACTTCATAGATGATAGAACACAGACAACAGTGTTCGAAGATAAAGCTGACTTGGATAAGTTATCAAAAGAAGAGTTAAAAGAAATGATAGAAGACATTCTAGCTGATAAGATTCCAACAACAGTGATTCATGAAGATAAGCCATTAAAGAATGATGTTCATCCAACTATGAAACCAATAAGGCTTATTTCAAGATTAGTAAAGAATAGTAGTAGAAGAGGAGAAAATGTTATTGATTTCTTTGGAGGTTCAGGATCCACTTTGATAAGCTGTGAGCAGTTAGGAAGAAAGTGCTTCATGATAGAACTTGATCCAAAGTATGTTGATGTAATTATTGCTCGTTGGGAAGCCTTAACAGGAGAAACAGCAATAAAGTTAATAGATGGAATAGAAATGGAGGCGAAGAAAGATGATAGAAAAAGTAAATCCAAGTCATCCTGATAAAATAGCCGATAGGATAGCAGGAGCAATAGTAGACTTGGCATATACCAAAGCACATGATCCGAAAGTAGCAGTGGAAGTTTTAGTAGGACATGGAACATGCCATATTATCATAGAAACATCAGAACGATTTACTAGCCATGAAATAGATAATATCGTAAAAAGGATAGCAGGTAATGTGAATTTATACTTACAGGTAGTAAAACAAGATGAGCATTTATCCAAAAATCAAAAAGGAAAGATTAGGTGTGGAGATAATGGCATATTCAAAGGTGTTCCATTAACAGAAGAAGAGATAAAATTATCAAGTTATGCTAAAGACATTTATGCAAAGAATCCATTTGATGGAAAATACATTCTGGATGGTGATAGACTGATAATATGCCAAAGCAATGCAGAAGAGGAAGACATTCTCGAAGATTATCCACAGGCGATAGTAAATCCACTCGGATATTGGAGTGGAGGATTAGATGTAGATTCAGGAGCAACAAATAGAAAGTTAGGATCCGACATGGCACAATCAGTAACAGGTGGAGGATTACATGGCAAAGACTTATCAAAAGCAGATGTGTCTTTGAATATTTATGCTTTCAGAAAAGCTCAAGAATTAAATAGGACTGTTCAATTCAGCTGTGCAATAGGCGATGAAGTAATAGATGGAAAACCTTACAGCGAAATAGTAGAAGAAGCCAGAGAATACATTCGAAAGAAAGGTGGATTCGAGAAGTTCGCAGAATGGGGGCTATTTTAAATGAACAAAATGTCGTTAAATGAACAAGCCCAGGAAATACTTCGAATAGCAGAACAGCATGGAGTAGAACAGAACTTCTTCTTCCTAACGACATTTAAAAGATACCAAGTACAGCTTCAAATTCTAAACGACTTGGAGAAAACAATAAAAGAGGATGGAACATTGGTAACCAAAGAGTATGTCAAAGGCAGAAAGAATGTTTATTCACACCCAGCAATAGCTGATTACAACAGAACGACAGATAGTGCCAACAAAACAGTTAGCACTTTAATGAAAATAATTATCTCATTAAGAAAAGATGATGTTACCGAAGAAGATGATCCACTGCTACAAATAATAGCAGGTGGAAGAGTTGAAAAATAAAGCATACCAATATGCCAAAGAAGTAATCGATGGAAAGATTTCAGCACCAAAGTATGTCATAAAACAATGCGAGAGATTTCTAGAGATAGCAGAAGATAAGAATCCTAAATACATGATAAACAGCTCAAAGGTTAAACAGATTGAATCAGTTCTCAAATTATTAATAATGCCAAAAGGATTGAAAGCAGGACAGACAATTTATGAATGCTCCTGTGGTTATCAATGGGTTTTTTACATTTCGATTCTTTGTATTGTTTATAGAGATAACCCAGAGAAGAGAAGATACGAAACAGCGATTCTGGAAATAGCAAGAAAGAACTTCAAGACTTATACGATAGCAACGATATTCATATTGTTGTTTTTATTAGAGCCAAAATATTCGAAGTTTTATTCAGTAGCTCCAGATGGATCACTTTCAAGAGAAGTAAAAAGTGCCATTGAAGAAACATTAAAATCAAGCCCTTTAATTTACATTCATAAAGAAAGTAAAAGATTCAAAATACTTCGAGATTACATTCAATTTAATTTAACCGAGAGCAGGTATTATCCACTTAATTATTCTTCAAGTAGGATGGATGGAAAACTACCGAATGTCTTTCTGGCTGATGAAGTTGGAGCACTTCCAAACCCTTATGCAATAGAATCCATGAGGTCAGGACAACTTAACATACTTAATAAGCTAGGCTGTATAATTTCAACTAAATATCCAACCTTTAACAATCCATTTGAAGATGAAATAGGATATGCCAAAAGAGTGCTTGATGGAATAGAAAACGATGAAACAGTATTCGCACTTTTATATGAACCAGATGAAGATTTAATAAAAGATTGGAGCATTAATGATGAGGTTTTAAAACAATCAAATCCTGTAGCTTTGGAGATTCCAGAAATCTGGGAAGACTTAATAAAGAAAAGAGCGAAAGCAATAGCAGTTGAATCAGTAAGAGAAAACTTTCTAACAAAGCACTGCAATATCATATACCAGGGATTAGGAACAGAAAGTTACATTGATATAAATGAAGTTAGAAGTTGCAAAGTAGCTCACATAGAATGGACAGGAAAGAAAGTCTACATAGGAGTTGACCTGGCAATGACTAACGATAACTGTGCAGTGGCGATGGTTTCAGAAGAAGATAATGAGATACTAGCAGATGTCGTAGCATTTATTCCAGAGGGAAGAATAGAAGAAAAAAATCAATTTGAAAGAATAAATTACAATGAATTTATTAAGGCAATGAAATGCATAGCATGTGGAAATAGGACAGTTGATTATGGAGTCATAGAAGACTTTGTTTTCAGCATAGAAGAAAAGTATAAAGTAACAGTTGTTTCCATCGGATACGACAGATACAATGCTCTTTCTTCAGCTCAAAAGTGGGATAAAAAATATAACACAGTAGAAATAAGACAGCACAGCGACACATTACATAGCCCAACAAAATTATTGTATGAAAAGATACTTGATCGAAAGTTCAGATACGAGGAAAACAAACTACTTGAGATTAATTTTGAAAATGCTAGATGTACATACGATACGAATATGAACAGATACATTACAAAGAAGAGAAGCCAGGGAAAAGTTGATATGGTAGTAGCATTAATAAATGCTGTTTACTTATTACAACAGGATGTTTTTCTAGAGAATGATGACTTCTTCGTTCAGGTAATAGAATAGGAGGTGGAACAATGGGAATATTCAATATTTTTAGAAAAAGAGAAGAGGAAATAGTAAGCCCAGAAGAAACAGTGAATGATGTTTTATTAAAGGCAATGCTAAAAGGCGAAAAGATAGATAAAGAGAAAGCTTTATCACTTCCAGCAGTTTCAAGTGCAGTTGATAGGATATGCAATACAATAGCAATGATTCCAATTAAACTTTATAAAGAATCGATAGATCCAGAAACAGGAAAGAAAAAAGTTGAAGAGGTAACTTCAGATCCTAGAATTAACATGCTGAATGTTGAAAGTGGAGATACACTCGATGCATTCCAGATGAGAAAAGCCTGGGTTCAAGATTACTTGCTAGACAAAGGTGGATATTTGTTTATAGAAAAAACAAAGAATAAATTCAAAAGTTTAAGGTATGTGGATGCCGAAGACATAACAGTTAATACTAACTTCGATCCAATATTTAAAGACATAACATACATGGTTCATGGAAAGACTTATGAAACATTTAACTTCTTAACCATACTACGAAGCACAAAGAATGGAGGTTCAGGAAGAAGTGTAGTAAGCGAAGTTTCCACAGCAATAGAGAATGCATACCAGACATTATTATATGAGCTAGGATTAGTTAGAACAGGTGGAGCAAAGAAAGGATTCATTACTTCACAGAGAAAGCTAGGAGAAAAAGAAATAGCAATGCTAAAAAAAGCATGGGCTAACCTTTATTCAAATAAAAGTGATAATGCCATAGTCCTAAACGAGGGAATGGATTTCAAAGAGGGATCAAGTTCATCAGTAGAGCTTCAATTAAATGAAAGAAAGAAGACACTACAAGATGAGATAGATAATATTTTTCATAATAAGCCTGGATTTGATGACTTTATGAAAGAAGCGATAATGCCAATTCTAACAGCCATTAAAACAGCACTAAATAAGGATTTTTTACTCGAATCAGAGAAAGAGTCCTTTTATTTTGAATTTGATACCAGAGAGATAACCAGAGGCAATATCAAAGAAAGATACGAGGCTTATAAAACAGCCAAAGAAACAGGATGGATAACACCAAACGAAATAAGATACCTAGAAGACTACGACAGCATTCCAGGATTGGATGTCATCACATTAAATCTGGCGAATGTTGTATTCGACATAAATACAGGAAAGTATTACACACCGAATACAAATGCCTTAGTCGATATGGATTCAAAGAATGGAGGTGGTAGCGATGAAAGTGGAAGTCAGGAACAACAAGATAATAATTGATGGTTATGTCAATGCAGTTGAAAGAGAGTCAAAAGTTTTATATGACACCAGAGGAGAATTTATAGAAAAGATTCGTGCTGGAGTTTTTCAAAAGGCATTGGAAAGAGCTGACAATGTGAGGGTTCTTTTAGATCATGAACAGGATCGAGAACTAGCTGATACAAAGTCAGGTAAGGCTAAACTTTATGAAGACAACATAGGACTACGAGCAATCGTAGAAATTGATGATTCAGAAGTTATAGAGAAAGCCAAAAATAACAAACTTCGAGGATGGTCATTCGGATTCTTATGCAACAAAGAAGATAGGAAAACAAATGATGAGGGAATCGAAGAAAGAATAGTCAGAGATTTAGATCTGCTAGAAGTTTCAATCATAGATGATAGAAAATACCCTGCATACATAGGAACTAGCATCGAAATGAGAGAAGACAAAGTAAGAGTAGCTGAATACCGAAATGAAGAATTCAGTGAAATAGAAATAAGGGATGAGCCTGAACAACAACCAACAAAGGAAGTTGAAAAAATAGATTATTCAGAATATGAAGAAAGATTAAAAAAAGTAAAGGAGAGGATATAAATGAATCTTAAAACATTAACTGAACAAAGAGCTGACAAGCAAAATGAAATGGAAACTTTATTAAATAAAGTAGAGGGAGAACAAAGAGCCTTCACAGATGAAGAGAATGAATTATTCACTCAATTAGAAACAGATATTCAAAACATTACTAATACAATTGAAAGTATTAAGAAAGGTAGAGAATTATCAAAAGAGCCTACTGAAGAAGAGGCAGAAGAAAAGAAAGAGGAGGAAGAAGAAGTGAAAGAAAACGAAGAAAGAGCTTTACAAGAAGAAAAAGCATTTGAAAAATTCATAAGAGGAGTAGTAGCAGAAGAAAGAGCTGATGTTAATTTAACTAAAGGCGATAATGGAGCAGTTATTCCAACATCAATAGCTAAAAAGATTATTAAAAAGGTTTATGATATTTCGCCAATTTTAGAAAAATCAACAAAATATAATGTTAAAGGAAATTTGGAAATTCCATATTATTCAGAAACTAATAATGCAAAAGTTAACATGGCATATGCTACTGAATTTGTTTCATTAGAAAGTAATATAGGAACATTCGCAAATATTGAATTAACAGGATACCTAGCTGGAGCATTAGCTAAAATTTCAAAATCATTAGTTAATAATAGCGACTTCAATATCGTTCAAGAAGTTATTAACATTATGGCTGAATCAATAGCAGTATTCGTTGAAAAAGAATTAATTCATGGAACTACAAATAAAGTAGCAGGATTAAAAGCAGGAGTAACATTATCAGTTACAACAGCAAGTGCTACAGCTATTACTGCCGATGAAGTTATTAAAACAAAAAGAAAAGTAAAACAAAGATTCCAAAAGAATGCAATTTGGATCATGAGCCCAGAAACATTGACTGCAATTTCATTATTAAAAGATGAAAATGGTAGATATTTATTACAAGATGATATAACTAATGATTTCGGTTATACATTACTTGGAAAACCAGTTTATGAATCAGATAACATGGATGAAATCGGTTCAGGAAAAACAGTTATTTATTATGGGGATATGTCAGGTCTTGCTACAAAATTCGTTGAAGAATTAGAAATTGAAGTCTTAAGAGAAAAATATGCAGATCAACATGCTGTAGGAGTAGTAGCATGGATGGAATTCGATGCTAAAGTTGAAGATGCTCAAAAGATTTCAAAACTTGTATGTAAAACAGGAAGTAATTAATAATAATTAGTTGTTCGGGCAACCTCAAAGATAGGAGGGAATACTAATGAAAGTAAGTGATATTACTTATAACGAAATAGCTGACTACATAAGACTAACAGAAGTCAGCCAAGAAGATGAATCATTATTGACAGCCTTAATTGGTATTGCTAAAGCATTTATAAAAGAGAATACAGGAGTAGAAGACCTGGATGAGTTTGATGACTTTGTAATAGTCATTTTTATTTTATGCCAAGACATGTACGATACAAGAGCTTTGTATGTGGATAAAACGAACCTAAACAAAGTAGTAGAAACGATTCTGGGAATGCATTCGCTTAATAATGTATGTTAGATCCAGGAAAGTACAATAAGCTGATTTCAATATACCAAGTAACCAGAGAAGAAGATTCCTGTGGATTCAAAAATGAAACAAGAACACTTCTTCTTCAGACTTGGGCTAGTGTGAAGACAACAAAAGGATTCACATTGATAGCCAACAATTCTGACTTTGAAAAAGCATATACGAATTTCACGATTAGATATTCCAAAACTGAAATCACCAGGGATATGCTTATAGAATTCAATTCGAAGCTTTATACAATAGAATACTTAAATAATATTGATGAAGAAAATATCGAATTGGAGATTCAGGCAAAAGAAGTGACAAAGTAATGGCAGGATTTAATCTTGAATTACCAACAGAGGTAATGAATAACTTTAAAGAACTTTCTAACAATTCAGAAACAATGATGGAAGAGATGACACAGGCAGGAGCCAATGTCGTTTTTAATAACATCAAAACTAATATGAAGAGAAGCTTCAAGACAACAAAGAGCCTAGAAAAAGGTTTAAAGATTACACGATCATACAGAACAAAAACTGATGATGCAGTAAATACTAAAGTCGGATTCTATGGCTATGATGAGGATGGAGTTCCGATTCCATTAAAAGCATTAGCTCGTGAATATGGAACTAGCCGAGGAGAACAAAAAAAGCCATTCTTAAGAAAGGCATTTAAAACCGAAGCAACCATAACAGAAGCCATGTTGAAAGTGCAGAGGAGGTACATACCAGATGAATGAGTATAGACTTTTAAAAACCATATTCGAAAACTTCACAGTTGATGGAGTAGCAATTCCTGTTGAATACCTTAAGTACAAAGGAAGCAGTAAAACTTATGTGACTTATACATTCACAGGAGATGATCCTTCATTATTTGGCGAAGACAAAGAAATAGGGAGCATAGTCAGTGTTGATGTTGATATTTTCAGCGATGGGAATTTCATAGCAATACAAGAAAAAATAGAAGAATTAATGGAAGAAAATGATTTCATCAGAACAGGTACAAGTCCAGACCTTTATGAAGAGGACACAAAATTATTTCACAAAACCATAGAATTTGAAAAAGAAAGGATGCGATAATATGGCAAGAATAGGATTAAAGTATTTTAGATATGGAATACTTAATGAGGAAACTGAAAAATATGGAGGAGCATTACAACTTGGTAAAGCTGTCGATTGTAAGGTTTCATTAGATTTAAATTCAGCAGAATTATATGCTGATGATGGAATAGCTGAAAGTGATTATTCAGTGAAGAAAGGAACAGTAACAATTACCGTTGATGAAGATGATGATACTACAATGTCAAATCTTACAGGTCACGAATTATCTCAAGATGGCGAAATCGTAAGAAAAGATTCAGATGTAGCTCCTTATGTCGGATTCGGAAGAATCATTACAAAAGTAGTAAATGGAGAATACAAATATAAAGTTGAATTCTTAAACAAAGTAAAATTCAAAGATGCACTACCTGATGAAAAAACTAAAGGCGAAAGTGTAGAATTCACTACAACATCATTAGAGGGAACAGTTCTAAAATTATCAGATGGAACATGGTCAAAAACAAAAACATTTGACACTTATAATGATGCAATAACTTATCTAGAAAGCTTACTAGCAGTACCATCAGGACAATAGGAGGAATAAACAATGAAAGATTATAAATTTGATTTTGAATTGGATGGAAAACAATACACATTAGTTTTTAATTTAAATGTCATGGAATCGATTCAGAAACAATATGGATCAGTTCAAAAGTGGGGAAAGCTTACTGACAACAAAGGTGGAAAAGAACCAAATGCGAAAGCTTTAATCTTTGGATTCACAGAGATGATAAATGAAGCTATCGACATGGAAAACGATGAAACAGGTAGTAATAAGCCATTGCTTACACAAAAGCAAGTAGGAAGATTAATAACCAGAGCAGGACTTCAAGAGTCAGCTAAAAAGTTAAACCAGGTAATAGTTGAAAGTGTAAAAGATGATCACCCAAAAAACACATAGTCCACGAGGATGAAGAACAGATTGATTTCTCGTGGATTTTATTTACAGGAATAAACCTTCTGAACATTCCATACAAAGAGGTTGGAAGAATGACATACAGAAGATTCAAAAATTTATACTTTCATTATCAGAATTATTATGACTTCACTTTAAGGAAACAATCCTATAAAGATTTAGAAGAACAAATAATGGAAAATGAAGAGTGGCTAAAATAGATAGGAGGTAGAATATGGCTGGTTCATTTGGTGGTAGTGTAAAATTAAAAGGCGAAAGCGAGTACACAAAAGCTCTAAAGACCATTACGAGCAACCTAACACTAATGGCAAGTGAAATGAAAGTCGTTTCAAGTGCATTTGATAAAAACGATAAATCAGTTCAAGCCATAACCTCTCGTAATAGTGTTTTAGAAAAAGAAATAGAAGAGTGTAGGAAAAAGATCAATACTTATAAGACAGCCCTAGAAGATTTCACTTTACAACAAGATGAAAGTGCTAGAGGCATTATAACGATGATGATGAACCTGGAAAAAGAAAAGAAGAAGCTAGAGGAAATGAAAGCAAGTACGACAGCGACTTCAAAAGAAATAAAAGAACAGGAGAAAGTAGTAGCAGATTTATCAACAGAACTAGCTGGTAATGAAGCACAATACGATAAGAATAAACTTACACTTAATAAATATAAAACAGAATTAAATAATACACAGGCTCAATTGAATACTTTCAGCAATGAGCTTGAAGAAAATAAGGCATCCCTACAAGACAATAAGGATGCTTTTACTAAATTAAATGAAAAGATTGATTCCCAGAAAGAAAAACTCAATACCTTGAAGAATGCATATGCATCGGCAGTATTAGAGCAGGGAAAATCCTCATCAGAAGCTAAATCATTAAAGAAAGAAATTAAAGAACTTTCAGATGATATAGAAAAAAATGAGAAGACAGTAGATAAGTCGACAAAGGCTTTAGATGATTTCACAAAGGCAGAATCAGATGCTGGAAAAGGATCCATAACTTTAGGAGATTTGATAAAAGGAAATTTAATAAGTGAAGCCATTATAGGTGGATTCAAAGGACTTGTTAATTCAGTTAAAAGCTTGTCAAATGCAATGAGCGACTGCATAGCGATTTCACAGAATGTGGAAGAGCAAGAACAGAAGTTCAGAACAGCCCTAACCAATACAACTGATGCTACCGAAGAAGACATTCAGGCTTATGTCAGACTTGCAGAACAAAAAGAAAAGAATGGTGTCGTTTCAAAGAGTGCAATTCTTAATGGATACCAAGAACTAGCAACTTATACGACACAAAAAGAATCAATAGAAGCTTTAACAGATGCCATGTTAGACATGACAGTTCAGCAATATGGTATGAATGCTACAGAAGAGCAGACTTTATCAATAGCGACTAGGCTAGGTAAAGCTTTGTCAAATGGAGATTATTCAGGATTAGCTAAAATGGGTTATTATTTCACAGATGCCGAGAAACAAGCTATGAAATTTGGTACAGAAGAGGATCGTGTCAATGCTTTACTTGAAGCCATAACAGGATCCGTAGGAGGAATGAATGAAGCCCTAGCACAAACCAATGCTGGTAAGTTAAGAATAGCAACTTCATACATTGATGATATGAAAGAAAGCATCGGAAATCTAGCTTCAGATACGAAAGCTCAATTGATGGCTGACTTTCTTCCAACGATTCAGGAGTGCTCAACAGCAATAGCAGGAATGGTAAGTGGCGATATTGGAATCGAAGAGGGATTCGAAATGATTACTTCAGGACTAATGAATGGAATTAGTATGATTCAATCAAAACTACCAGATTTACTTAACATAGGAATGAGCCTCGTTCAACAGGTATTAAATGGAATAAGTGCAATGCTTCCTCAATTAGTTCCAATGGCAGTAAATGTTATTACAACATTAGCTACAGGACTGATTCAGATGCTACCAGAAATACTACAAATGGGAATAACCATAATAGTAGAATTAGCAAATGGACTAGCTCAATCACTTCCAACTTTAGTACCTGTCATAATTGATGCCATAATGCTTTTAATTGAAACAATAATAGACAACCTAGACCAAATAATAGATGCAGGAATAAACATCATTCTAGCACTTGCAGATGGGCTTATAGAGGCACTTCCAAAATTGATAGAAAAGATTCCTGTTATTATTGAAAAATTGATAAATGCAATCGTAAATAACCTACCAAAGATAATTGAAATGGGAATAACTTTGATTATTAAATTAGCCGAGGGATTAATAAAAGCAATTCCACAATTAGTAGCAAAAATTCCACAAATTATCACTGCTTTAGTCAAAGGATTAGGCGAGGGATTAGGAAAGATGGCAGAAGTCGGTTTGAATTTAGTTAAAGGATTATGGAATGGAATAAATAATGCTAAAGATTGGGTATTAGATAAGATAAAAGGCTTCGGTAAGTCAATTTTAAATGGAATAAAGTCATTCTTCGGAATACATTCCCCATCATCAGTATTTAGAGATGAAATAGGATCCAACCTAGCCCTAGGTATTGGCGAGGGATTCGAGGAAGAAATGGCTAATGTTAAAAATGATATAGAAGATGCACTTCCAAAAGATTTTGATTTAGGAATAAATACGAATCTTGAGGGATTAGAAGAAGTAAATCAAAGCTTCAGTAAAGAAGTTCTCGTTGATGCTTTCAGAGAAGCATTATCAGGAATGACTTTCAAAGCATTTGATGAAACATTTGGAGAATTAGTAATAGACAATGTCGAAAAGGTGGTGTATTCATAATGCTAACGATTAATTGGAAAGGAATAAATAGCGATTCAATACCAGGTTTAATAATATGCGAATTACCACCTATTACTAAACCAAAAATAAGAACCACGATAACAAAAATCGATGGTAGAGATGGCGACATAATAGAAGAGTTAGGCTACGAAAGTTATACAAAGAACATAAAGATAGGACTAGCCAGAAATTATGACATAAATCAGGTTATAAAATACTTTACAGGCAGTGGAGAATTAGTAATGTCCAACGAAGATGATAAGGTTTATAAATGCAGAATCATTGACAAAGTGGATTATGAAAAACTACTTCGATTCAAAACAGCAACAGTAAAGTTTTATACACAGCCATACAAATATAAGAAAAATGAAAGCCAGGTAGTAGTTAATATTACTAGCCAGACTTCGATAAATGTTAATAACATTGGATTAGAAAAATCAAAGCCAATAATAAAATTAACAGGATCAGGAACAGTTGGAATCAGTTTGAATGGTTCTTCAATTTTTACTTATACATTTCCAGCGAATGAAACAGAAGTAATAATTGATAGCTTGGAGGAAGAAGCATACTTAAATGGTGTGTTTAAGAATAGAAACATGACAGGAGAGTTCCCAATTTTAGAGGTAGGACAGAATACCATATCGTGGTCTGGAACACTTACTAAAATAGAAATACAGCCAAAAAGTAGGTGGTTATAAATGATAAAAGTTTATGAGCCAACAGAAAGATTATTTAATCATAATGGTTTAAAAATTCTTCATCCTTTAAAAGCTGAAATTTACATAGAAGACAATGGCGATTATTACTTGGAATTAGAAACAGGAATAGAAGACTTGGAATACATTCAAGAGGGATACATTCTGCGAGTAAATACCAGGTGGGGAGAACAGGGATTCAGACTAACAGATCCAAAAAGAAAGAATAATAGAATAACAGTTAAAGGCTACCATTTATGGAAAGATTCTTCAAAGTATGTCATTGTAAATTCTTATGTTGATAATAAAGACTGTAATGATGCCCTAGACCATTTGAATAGAAGTTGTGATTCGGTAACACCATTTACAACAATTTCTGACATTAATATTATCAACTCAACAAGAATTGTAAGAAAAAGCTTCGAAGAAGCAATAGCAGTATTGATCGAAAAATGGGGAGGACATTTATATCGAGATAATTGGACTATTGGAATCAAGAATCAAATAGGACTTGATCGTGGAGCAGTTATTAAGTATGCCAAGAATTCCAAAACAATAGAAGCAAAGGAAGATTGGAGCAAAGTAGTAACGAAAATGCTTCCTGTTGGATATGATGGAATAACACTTCCAGAAATATACCTAGAAGCAGATATCCAATACGAAACTCCATACACCAAAGTTGTTAAATTCGAGCAGGATATAGATCAAGAAGACTTCAGAGATGAAGATGGGAACATTGATGAACAGGCATACACAGATGCTTTAATTTCAGACCTGCGAATTCAGGCAGAGGATTATTTGAAAGAAAATAAATACTTTAAATGCAATTATAAGGTAAAGGCTGAAATAGATGGAGTTGTTGATTTAGGAGATACGATAACAGTTCAACACGAAAGATTAGGAATAGATATAAATACTAATGTTATAGCATTGAGATACGATGCGATTCGTGACAAATACATAGAAGTTGAATTCGGAAACTTCAAATCAAAATTAAAAGATTTATTCAAGAAGATTACAGCTGATACTTCAAAAGACATAGCAGATGCGAATGAAGTCGTAAAAGTAAAACTTGAAGATGAATTGAATGATGCTACTTCCAGAATATGGGGAACACTTGGAAATAGTTATGTCATTTATGAGGGTAATAGAATTTTAGTAGTAGATGCATTACCAAAAGAGAATGCCACAAATGTCATGATGATTAATTCCCAGGGAATAGGATTCTCCAATACAGGAATAAATGGAACTTTTTCATCAGCATGGTTAATAGATGGAACATTAGATATGCAAAACATTAATGTTATAAACATGACAGCTTCACTCGTTAAAGGTGGAGTTTTTAAAGTAGGATCCCAATTAAATGAAGCAGGAAGAATTGAGATTTATAATTTGGCGAATATTCTAATAGGAACATTTGATGAAAATGGCATTTGCATTTATGGAACAGATGGAAGCCGAGTAGTTATTAACCCAGAAGAGTTCGCTGGATATGATTCCAGAAATAACAAAGTATTCTGGATGAATGGCGATGAATTTCATATGAAGAAATCCGTAATAGAAGAAGAAATAACATTGTGTGGATTAGCTAGGTGGCTAGGAATTGAAACCACAGATAATACAGGAATAGGAATAGTTCCTTTGACATAGGAGGTGGAACATGGAAGCTTTATTTGAATCAAGACAATTTGCAACGAGTCCAAAAGCTTATTGGACTATTAAGTATGAGCACAGAAGAAATGGCTCGGATATGCAATACAGATTTTATTGGAATGTCTGGCTAGGATCGAGTGGATCATGGTGGTATAATGCTTTTAAATTACCTTTATACTTAAATGGAACTAATGTAGAAACCATTCAGGTAAAAACTTATAATGATAGTGAAAAAGGATGGAATAAGAGTGGAACAACAGGATGGTACACAGTAAGTGGAAAAACTTCAGGAACAGTTCCGTTTTATGCTCAATTAGTAGACACAGGAGGATATGCACAGACAGGATGGAATGTTCAAGATACTTCAGCAACATACAACCTTTATGTTGATCCAGCAGGAAGTGACCTGGGAGCAATTTCTAACTTTACAATAGGTAATGCAATAACAATACCAATAACAAAATATTCAAGTGATTTCAGAGATGATTTAGTTATTAAGTATGGAAGCACGACAGTAAAGACAGTTTCAGGAATAACAAATGGAGCAAGTGTTAATTTTACTACTTCAGAGTTAAATACAATTTATTCATTAATGAGTACCGTTAATAGTGGTACTTTTTCTTTTACAATTACAACCTACAGTGGCTCAACATCAGTAGGTACAAGTTCAAGAACAGCAACAGGAAGCATAACAGGAGCAAATCCTACATTTACATCATCAAACATTACATACAGAGATAGTAATTCAACTACGAGCAATGTAACACAAAATAATCAATACCTGGTTCAAAACTTATCAACATTATTGGTAACGATTAGTTCAGCAACAGGAAATAAGGGAGCTACAATAACTCGATATGATGCAACAATAAATGGAACTACACAAACAATTTATAGTGCAGGAAACATTAACTTCGGAGTCATTAATTCAGGAAGTAATCTTACACTTTCAGTAAAGGTTACAGATAGTAGAGGAAATACAACAACAGCAACAAAGACAGTTCAATTTTTACAATGGAGCCTTCCAACAGGAATTATTTATTTAAAGAGAAAAAATAATTATGAAGATGAATCATATTTGAAAATTATAGCCTCTTATTCGAGCATCAATAATAAGAACACAGTTACAATTAAATACCAATATAAAAAGACAACTGATAGCAATTATACATCACTTACAACAATAGCAAATAATTCACAGATAACCCTTTCCTTAAGTAAGGATTATGCTTGGGATTTTAGAATAACAATTACTGATAAGTTTGGAACAACAACATACAATACAATCCTAGCTAAAGGAAAGTTTATATTATTTGTTGATACAAAAAAATTATCAGTTGGAGTAAACTGCTTTCCTACTAATTCGGAATCATTGGAAGTAAATGGAGTTCAGGTTTTAGAGTACGATGTAATTTCCACTTGGTAGGTGTTTCATGAGCAAAGGAATAGTATTTAAGACCAGGAACAACGAAAAGATTTATCCATGTCCTTACTTTCCAATAGGAAGTATTTACATGTCCTTATCAAGTACAAACCCATCAACTTATTTTGGAGGAACATGGGTACAAATTAAAGATAGATTTCTTTTAGGAGCAGGAAGCAGTTATACAGCAGGAAATACAGGAGGCAATACCACTCATTATCACTCAACAGCAAATCACACACTAACCATTAATGAAATACCATCACATAAGCATTTAATTTATCAGAATGCTTGGGGATATGGAAATACTAAATGGGCTGTAGTAACAAATTATGGTGATGGTGGTGGAAGCAGTATTGCAAAACTTCAGCAGAATGGTGTTTCTGATTTAAGCCCAGATAGTGGCGATGTAGCAAAGGGATTAGTTAATGCCGATTATACAGGAGGAGGAGCAGGACATAATCATGGCAACACAGGAAGTTCGTCAAGCCTACCACCATATTATGTGGTTTATATTTGGAGGAGAACAGCATGAGCAAAGCAATTGTTTTTAAAACTAGAAATAACGAAAAGATTTATCCATGTCCCTATTATCCGATAGGAAGCATTTACATTTCAGTTAATAGTACGAACCCATCAACCTATTTTGGAGGATCGTGGATACAAATAAAAGATAGGTTTCTACTAGCCTGTGGCTCAACATACTCAAATGGTTCAACAGGAGGAGAAGCTAATCATTCACTATCGACTAATGAACTTCCAAGCCATAATCATTCAGGAACAACAGGTTATAGTGGAACACATAACCATACAATGCGATATGGTAGTTCAACAGGTAGTGGGGTTAATATTTCAACAGCAGGTAGCACTTATGGAGTTTTAGATTTGACTTCCTGGAGATGGACAACTGCTGATTGGGTATCAAATGTTTATACAACAGATGAGGGTTCACATTATCATTCATTTACTACAGGAAATGCAGGAGGATCACAGGCACATAATAATATGCCACCATACTTGGCAGTTTATGTTTGGAAGAGGGTATCATAATGGCAAAATCAATAAGATTCAAAAACAATGTTTATTTAGATAGCCAGGGGATAGTTCACAATCAAGAATTACTTTCTGTGATTCTAGAAAAAACAAAAGTCATTTATGTTTCAGGATGGAATGGAATTCTCGTGAAATTACCTAATGCATCATTATACAAAATGATGATGATAAAAATCATAGGAAATGGCTATGGAGGAAATCCAATAGACACAATTATTCAGGGATACCATTATGAGGCAATAGGATATTTTATAAATTGTAAACAGCATAATAATTCTGGAAGCTTACCACAATGCAAATTCATGATAATTGATGGAGTTATAGGATTATGGATTCCAACCCCAGGAATTTATTCAAGTTTGGTAGTAGAAGCTTACGAATCAATACCATCAAATTCTAAATTGGATATAACATTAACAGGTTTGACAGCTGAACCATCTGGAGGAAGTAAAACTAGCTGTTCAATGGTATAGGAGGAAAAAATGAAAAATTTAATTAATTTTATTACAAGTACATTACTAACAACAGTAGTGTACTTTTTAGGTGGATTCGACATAGCACTTAAATGCCTTTTAATTTTCATATTATTTGATTATTTAACAGGCTTATGCAAAGCAATTCATAATAAGAAAGTTAATAGCTCAATAGGAGCTAAAGGAATCATCAAAAAAGTAGGTTATTTGATCGTAGTAGCAATGTCAGTATTGCTAGATCAAGTAGTAGGAAATACAGGAGCAATAAGAAGTCTTGTTATTTACTTTTTTGTTGCTAATGAGGGAATATCAATTCTCGAAAATTGGGGTTCGATGGGATTACCATTACCTAAAAAAATATTTGATGTTTTAGAACAAATAAGAATAGAGAAAGGTGGTGCTGATGATGGCAAACAAGAAAGAAGAAACTAAAACAGAAGAATCAGTAGAAAAAATAGAAAAGGAAGAGCCAATATCAATAGAAGAAGATTGTGGTGGCTTTGATGAGGAGGAATAAATATGGGATTTACATTAAGTAATATAAAAAGAAGCCCATTCAAAGGCTTAAATTCATCTTACATAAGTTCTGACTTTGGAAACAGAACATTCTGGAATCCAGTAACCCAAAAATATGATTCAGGATTTCATAATGGAATTGATATGACTTCAGGATCTACGATAGTAGCCACAGCCAGAGGAAAAGTCACTGCCTGTAGAAATACAATTCAGGGATATACAGAAACTTATGCTTCAGGAAACTATGTCACTTTATACCATGGTAATAATGTTTACACAACTTACTGCCATATGCGATATGGAAGTGTTAAGGTAAAGGTAGGCGATATCGTAGAGGTAGGTCAAGAATTAGGAACAAAAGGAACTACAGGATACTCAACAGGAGAGCATTTACATTATGGTGTTAAAGTAGATGGTAGCTGGACAGATCCAAAACCTTATTTGTTAGGTACAAAAGAATTACCTCAATATGGAGGAACTGCACCAACACCAGCACCTTCAGGATTAAAATATAAAGTAGGAGATAAAGTAAAATTTACAGGAGTTTTATACAGAGATAGTTATGGCAATGGAGCAGGACAAAGCAGAACAAATCTTGATGCTACAATTTATTTAGTCAATGCAAAAGGAAGCCATCCATATAATATCAATAATGGACTTGGATGGGTAAGAGAAAGTGATTTAAAAAGTTCTTCAGGAGGATCCGATAAGAGATACTACACAGTAGTAAGAGGCGATACTTTATGGGGAATAGCTAAAAGATTTTATGGTAATGGAAGCAGATACCCAGAAATAGCCAAAGCAAATAACATACCAAATCCTGATATAATTCATGTAGGTCAAGTTTTATTAATTCCATAATAAAAGCCCAGCAAATGCTGGGTTCTTTTTTAGTTTTCAGACCTTAATTGATTATAGAAATCATGCTGTTCTTTCAATGTTGATTCTAATTTTTTATAAGAATTAGCTAATTGATTTTCTAATTCATCAAGCTCGGCTTTCCATTTGTTATGAGCCTTTTTAAAAAAACTAATAGGTTCTTCTTCTAATTTCCATTTGACAAGCTGTTCATGATAAGAAATTTCATGCTGAATAGCTTCAATATCAAGTTTGTCAGATTTAATAGTAAAATCAAGAGAAGATTTAAATAATTCAAATAAGGCATCATTGTTTGATAATTCTTTTTTAGTCATATCAACCACCTCAGTAATATTATAACATACCATAAGCAAAATCTAACGGAAAATTCACTTATTTTTTAGTAAAAATTTGTAATAATAATATTTGGAGTGGTTAATATGCTAAAGCATTATGACTTCGATCCAAACATCAGGGAAATTATATGCAAAAATATAAAGAAGTATCGTAAAGAGAAGAATGTCAGACTGATGGATTTAGCAGAAGCCATCGATGTCTGTCCTGATTATGTAAGAAGAATGGAATCAGAAACAGGCATAAAAAACATTTCTTTAACAACTTTATACAAAATATCAATTGTCCTAGATGTAAGGATAGACAAGTTTTTTGAAGAATAGAATGGGTTCAGGTCGCTACTGAATCTTTTCTATTTCAATGGGATCATCATTGATGATTCGCAATGAGTATTTTTCTTCGAGCATTTTTTTAATTCTTTTTACATCCAAATCCTCGAACTTCGGCTTTTTGGTATTGAAATAATCAATAGCATCCATGTACTCATTTTTTAGAGAACTATCTGCCCAGATACAATCATGATTGAAAGATGAAGCCAAATGGAATGTAGCTAATTCATATACTAGCTCATTTGATATAAAGGCTTTTATTTCTTCTTCACATGGATTTAATATTCGAGCAAATTCATCCTCATTAGAATAACCATCACCAGGTTTTCTAATCATTACACACCTCCCAAGACTATTTTATCATTAAAATTTAAAAAATTTATTTATTTTTATAGGCAGGAGCAAAATCAAGAGGATTTTCATTTACAACAATAAAGCCGTACTTAATTTTTAATATTTTTTTAATTCTTTTTTTGTATTTTTCAAAATTTTCATTAGAAGAATCCTGATTCAACCTGGATAGCATAGTATTTATATGAATGTCAAAACTTGCTTCCCAAACAGAGTCAGTTTTATAGCCAGTAGCTAGGAAATAAGCACAGCACTCTGGAATAATAAATTCATCCAAATAGTCATGCCACATTTTGTTATGTGAGCCAGTTATTTTTTCGAATTCTTCATCAGGCATATCGATGCCTGTTTTTTTTCTAAACATTTTAATCACCTTTCATTATTTTTTTATTTGATTGATAGTAAGCAACATACCTGGCATAACTAAATCCAGATGGATAAACCAAGAAGCCAAAACTACCATCAATAGTAAAGTAAGCACAATGAACCAAATCCATATCATCCATGAATAGACTTTCATTATTTTTTATTATAACATCATTATCAGCTAAAAAGTGGCTAGTAAACTCGTCATAATCATTTTTTGAAAGAACGATAGTAACTTCAATTTTAAATTTCAAATTAGAACCCAAATCAGGGTAGTTATTAGCAAGTTTAAAATATTCATCTTGATTAGGACATTTCCTAAAGAATAAAGCAGTTTCCATATTACACCTCCATCGCTAGTGTGTCCATGTTAACTCTGATTCCCAAAAAAGTGTAGTCAATTTCGAGAAAAACTAACTAAAAATTAGCTAATTCAGATGTGGAGGATTAATTTTTATGTTATAATATTATTTGGTAGAAGTTACTTTGAAACCGAGGGAGGAATGTTATGTTAAAGAAAGAAGCCCTAGCCAGGATTAAAATAAATAAATTATTAGAGGAAGCTGGATGGAGATTCTTCGATTCAGAAGAGGGAAGAGCCAATATTCAGTTAGAGCCTAATGTTAAAATAAAACAAACTGATATAGATGAAATGGGAGAAGACTTCGAAAATACAAAGAATGGATTCGTTGATTATTTATTACTTGATGAAAACGACAGACCATTAGTAGTAGTAGAAGCCAAGAAAGAAGCTAAACATCCATTAGATGCAAAAGAACAGGCAAGAAAGTATGCTAATGAATTAAGAGCAAAGTATGTGATTCTAACCAATGGTAACATGCATTATTTCTGGAATCTCGAAAAAGGAAATCCAGAGATGATAACAACATTTCCAGATTATGAATCATTAAAAAATAGTAAAGCTTTAACAGGAAGCACCACTGCAATAACAGAGATGAATATTGATAAATATTTCGTAGCAGTGAGCCAGGATCCATCATTAGAGCAAAGTAGTGCATGGAAGTCAGGCGATGATAAAGTTTTATTTGATTATTGCATGGATAAGGGAATAAGAGTTCTTCGTGATTATCAATTAGCAGGAATAAAAGCAGTTCAAAAATCAATTGAAGCAGGGAATACAAGATTCTTATTAGAAATGGCAACAGGAACAGGTAAAACTTTAACATCAGCAGGAATCGTAAAAATGTTTATAAGAAGTGACCTAGCTCATAGAGTTTTATTTTTAGTTGATAGAATAGAACTTGAAAACCAAGCAAAGAAAGACTTAACAAGATACCTAGGAAAAGATGGTATTCGTGTAGAAGTTTATAAAGAGAATAAGCAAGATTGGAATTCAGCTGATGTTGTTATCAGTACAATTCAATCATTCACACACGATGATAAATACAAGAAGATTTTTAATCCGATAGATTTTGATTTAGTTATTTCAGATGAAGCTCACAGAAGCCTAGGAGCATCAAATAGAGCAGTATTCGAATACTTTCTAGGATACAAATTAGGATTAACAGCTACACCTAAAAATTACTTAAAAGGTGTTAATTTTGATGAATCAGATCCAAGAGAGCTTGAAAGAAGATTATTATTAGACACATATCACATCTTCGGATGCGAAAGTGGAAGCCCAACATTTAGTTATACACTTAATGATGGAGTAAGAGATGGAATACTTATAAACCCAACGATAGTAGATGCAAGAACAGACATAACAACAGAACTACTTTCAGACCAGGGATTAACAATAAACATTGAAGAGGATGATGTTGATGTTACAGTTCGTGGAAAAGATGGAAGAAAGACAAAAGTATTTACAGAAAAAGGATTCGAGAAAAAATTCTTTTCAGAAGCTACAAATAGAGTTCTTTGTAAGACATTTATAGAGAATGCATTAAGGGATCCAATAACAAACGAAATAGGAAAATCAATAGTATTCTGTGTTAATGTTCAACATGCTAGAAAGATTACAGAGATCCTAAATGATTATGCAGATCAAAAATTCCCTGGAAAATATAATTCAGACTTCGCAGTTCAAATAACTTCAAATGTAGCTGATGCTCAACAAATGACAATTAACTTCGCAAATAATAATTTATTAGGACATACAAAATGGCTTGAAGATTACGAATCAAGTAAAGCTCGTGTGGCAGTAACAGTAGGAATGATGACAACAGGTTATGACTGCCCAGACATTTTGAATATAGCCATTTTCAGACCAATATTCTCCCCATCAGAGTTTATTCAGATTAAAGGTCGAGGAACAAGACTAAATACATTTAAATACGAGGGCAGAATCGAAAAAAAACAAACATTTAAATTGTTTGACTTCTTCGCTGTTTGCGAATACTTCGAAGAGAAATTCGCATATGATGAAAAAATAGATTTACCAAGACAAACAGAAAGACCAGAGGGAAGAATACCAGATGAACCTACAATAATCGATAAAGTAGTTCATAATGGAGCAGATAGCCTTCTTACAATTGAAGAAGAGATAGTTCCAGAAGTTGGAATGAAAATTGATAGAATGCTTTATAAGAACTTCGAGGATAAAGTAAAAGAAGATCCAGAAGCACAAAAGATAATAGAATCGAAAGACATCGAAGCATTAGAATGGTATTTAAAAGAGAATATTTTTGATAAGCCAACAGAATATTACAATACTAAAAAATTAGAGCAATCATTAGGACTTGATAGAAAGCTAACAGTAAGAGAAATAGCAATGAATATTCTAGGTTTCATTTCTGGATACAAATCAAAAACTGATAAATTAAAAGATGAATTCGAAAACTTCAAATTATTAAATAAAGAGGAGCTAGAACAATATGCTGATAAGATCCCAGACATAGAGGCAGTATTCCAAGCTTACATTTTAGATAATCAAGTAAGAGAATTAGTAAAAGCAAGAACACTAGCACCATTATTTAATATGCCAATAAAGGAAAATTTAAGAAGTCTTTCAGGGATAACAATAAGAAATAGAACAGTGCTAGAATACATTAAGGATTATGTTTCAGAAAATGATATAAATTGCGATAATTTTAAATAGGAGGTTAAAATGTTAAATACTAAAACAAAAAATTCAATAGATAAAGCTAGAAACATTTTAGTTGGTAAGATCCCAAGTCCAAGTGCTCAAGTAGAGCAAATAACTCTAGCTATGCTTTATAAATTCATGGATGACATGGATCAAGAAAGTATAAACTTTGGTGGAACAGCCACCTTCTTTATAGGCGAATATGAAAAGTATTCGTGGAAGAACATAATGAGCCAAATGGTAAGTTCACAGGAAAGATACAACAAGTATACCGAAGCATTAGAAAAATTTTATACACATCCAGGACTTCCTCAAACTTTTAAAGATGTTTTCAAAAATGCAACAGTACCATTCAAAGAAGCTGACATTCTAACTATGTTTTTAAAAGAAATAGATGATGGATTAAGTTATGAAGATTCAGAACAACTTGGAGATGCATACGAGTATTTATTATCAGTTTTAGGAAGTCAAGGCGATCTAGGACAATTTAGGACACCAAGACACATAATAGACATGATGGTAGAAATTGTTGATCCAAAGAAAACAGACACGATTCTGGATCCAGCATGTGGAACAGCAGGATTTCTAATTTCTGCATATAAACACATAATAAAAGAAAATACAGATCAAACACCAGGAGATTTGATGAACTTTGATGAAAAGAAAGAAGTTCTTCGCCACATAACAGGATACGACATAGAACCATCAATGGTAAGAATAGCAGAGATGAACATGTTTCTTCATGGAGCTACCGATCCTGATATACATGAGTATGATTCTTTGACAGATGAATCAAAATGGGAAGAAAAATTCAATATCATACTTGCAAATCCTCCCTTCATGACACCAAAGGGTGGGATTAAACCACACAAAAGATTTGGAGTTAGTTCAAATAGAGCAGAAGTGCTATTCGTGGATTATATAGCTAATCATTTAAGGCTGGATGGAAGAGCAGGTATAATAGTACCAGAGGGAGTGGTTTTTCAATCTGGAAAAGCATATCAAGAGGTTAGAAGAAATTTAATTGAAAATTCTTTAATTGGGGTTATAAGTATGCCTGCAGGTATATTTCAACCATATTCAGGAGTTAAGACCAGCATTTTGATATTAGATAAAAAATTAGCAAAAGAAAAAGACAAAGTTTTATTTGTAGAATTATCAAATGATGGGTTTACATTAGGAGCACAAAGAAATCCTATAAAAGGATCACAAATTCCTGAAATAATAGAAACATTTAAAAGTTATAAAAATAATGAATTAGTAGATAATTCAATTTCATTTGAAGTTTCAAAAGAAGAATTATTAAAAGATGAGATAAGCCTATCAATTAACAAATACAAGAATCAAGAAGAAGATGAGATTTTATATGATGATTCAGAAGAATTATTTAATTCTTTAAAAAATAATTATGAAGATTATTCCGAGATAATAAAAAAAATTGAGGAAATAATATGAAAAAAAGAATTGATGAAATAACTGATAATTTTGATAATAAAAGAAAACCATTAAATGGTAGAGAAAGAGAACAAAAATCGAAAGAAAAAAAATACCCATATTATGGAGCAAATGGAATAGTCGATTACATAGATGAATATTTATTTGATGAAGAATTATTATGTATAGCAGAAGATGGAGGAAGCTGGGGAGCAAACCAAAAGTGTGCATACATAATAAATGGGAAATGCTGGGTTAATAATCATGCTCATGTTTTAAAGCCAAAGCCAGGGATTAACATTAGGTATTTAATGTACTACTTAAATTATAAAAACTTGAATTCTAGCATTTCAGGAGCAGTGGTCAGAAAGTTAACACAAAAAGCATTAAATGAATTGGAAATAGAAATACCAGAAGAGCTAGAACAAAAAAGAATAGTAGAAGAACTCGATTTAATTACTTCAGGGATTAAAAACAGAGAAGAAGGAATAGAAATAATAGATAAAATTATTTCAAATAAATTTATAAAGCTTTATTCAGGAAATTATAAAATGATAGAACTTCAAGATTTAGTAGATGTTCGTGATGGAACTCATAGTTCTCCAAAATATTTAGATTCAGGCAATTACATTTTGATAACAAGTAAAAATATTAATAATGGAGTCATATCGTTTGATGATATCAAATACATTTCAGAAAAAGATTACAATGAAATAAACAAAAGATCATTAGTTGAAATTGGCGATATTTTAATGCCAATGATAGGTACAATTGGTAATCCAGTCATCATATTTAATAAAGAGAAAGAATTTGCGATTAAAAATGTTGCATTATTTAAAAAATCCGATAAGTTAATTCCAGAAGTTTTATATGAATATTTAAAAAGCCAATACTTTTTCAGTTATGTCAAGAAGAAGAATAAAGGTGGAATTCAAAAATTCCTAGCACTTAATGATATAAGAAAAATGCCTTTTAAAGATATACCTAGGGAAAGTCAAGAAGAGTTTTATAATGATGTAACAATATTAAAAGAATATAAAAGTAAATTAGAAAAGGACATGGATTATTTTAATAGATTATTATTAACAAAAACTCATGAATTTTTTCAATAGAAAAGACTACGAATTAGTAGCCTTTTTTTCATATTCAAAGAAAGCCCAGAGTCCCTCCATTAATCCACACTTCTCGCAGATTTCAGTTTTATTGTCATAACGAGAGATAGCAGGATGACCTTCATACTCATTATGACAGCGAGGACATACAGGATAGATTTTAAAGTTTTTATTATTTATTGTTTGACACATTTCTTCAGCTTCTTCCATTGAATCAAATAGAGTAGCACCGTTGATAGTTTTATCACAATACCTGACATCCATTTCAGTACCCCAGAGATGTTGATTTTCAATTCGATTAAAATAGACAACCTGACCATTAAATAAGCCTTTGATTACGAATTTAGTTCCACAGTTATCAGGTATAATTTGAAAGACATCTTCGCCATAGATTAGAGCTAAAGAGCTACCATTATCCCACTTCATATGAATTTGACCTGCATCATCAACAAAGTCGACAGTTCCCAAAGTACCGTCAGGAACAGCATAAGGATCCCTCATTGATTCAAGTTTGATTCGAAGCCCAGGAGTAAAGATTTTTCTCATAGAAGAAACATAAGCATAATTATTCTTCATCGTTATCACCAGAAACTTCAATATAGTCATTATCAAGAGATAAATAACCATTATAACCAAAGCTGATAAATTTATTCATTCGATAAGTGTTACAGCTAGTAGAAATACTTTCTACACCAGCATCTTCCATTTCATCGACACATGCCTGAAGCTTTTCAATTAGTGATTCCAATTCACTTTTATAAACTTTCATTAGACAACCTCCCTTTTTAATACATAATTGTATTTATTTAAAAATTCTTCAAAAGTATAACCAGCATCATCACAGCCAGAGCCATCTCCCTCATTAACATAGATTTTAGATTCGCCGTTAGTATAGAAAGAAGCACACCCAACCCAGCCAGTTATTTTGTTATAAGTTTCCAAATAAAGTAAATCATCATTAGCTAATAGTTTTTTTAATTCTAATAATTCATTCATAATATCACCCTTTCAATTTTGTTTTAAAGTTTCGCAGACTTTGAATTTAGAAAATCAACAATGGATTTTTCAATTAGTTTTCTATGCATTTTCAGAATCATAAGATCATCAGGATTCTTTGCAGTAATTCGAATAGAAATGTCTTTCACGATGTAATTACACTTTAGAAGCTTCTTCCTGGTTTGATATTCGATTTTATTATGAGGCTTCACAATAAACTCCATAACACACCTCCTTTTAAAGGTATAATATTAATCACTCTAAATGCCCTAAAAGTCAAGTTATTTCGGACTTTCTGGGAGTTTACAAAAGTCTCAATTTATGGTATAATTTTTATTGTAAATTGATGGGAAAAACAGGGATACAAAAAAAATTCGAAAAAGGCTATTTTTTTGATTTTAGATACCTTTTTAGATACCTTTAGAGAGGTCTCCCGAGTGCTCCCGAGGGCAAAAAAGGGCAAAAAAGGGCTCCCAAAAGCCGAAAAAAGCCCCCAAAAGCCCCCAAAAGCCAAGAAACTAATTCCCATGTGGCAGTGGTAAAAAATATAAACAATGTTGTGGTAAATAGCTCGCAAAGTCCCTAAATTAAAGGGATTGCGAGTTTTTCTTTGCATAGGCAAAAATTCAATATTTTATAAAAAACACGTTTTAGATGATGTGAACCCTAATTAGGAGACACAAATAAAAAAACAGTAGATTAAAAAGAGAAAAAAAATTATTTTTCTCTTTTTGTGTAAGTTTTTCTTTTTTTCTTAACTTTTGATTTTAGTCTAGTTGTG